>Ga0208299_1001190_pt1 | contig 20140 bp, 8 predicted proteins | sample 15_taG_FD_184089 | JGI IMG/M metagenome (GOLD analysis project Ga0208299, IMG submission 184089) | Marine viral communities from the Subarctic Pacific Ocean - 15_ETSP_OMZ_AT15312 metaG (SPAdes) (version 2) | ecosystem: Environmental > Aquatic > Marine > Oceanic | place: Pacific Ocean | collected...
CATCAGAAAATGATATTAATTTTTCTGTTAACCATTTTAATATTAACACTCACTCATATGCAAATCTACATGAAGATTTTCATAAAGATAGCGATGTAGATTACTATATATCTTTAAGTAGTCCTAACACAGGTCGGGTTTCTAATAGATATAAAGTTATACGATTACAGGCAGATGATAATGGCACTAACGATGGAAATGATGATTTATGGAGATTTACGCTAGAAAAACCATTTACTAACGAAGTAAATTCTTTTACTAATGATAAAACTGGGGAAAACGTTACAGAAATACTTAATAATACTTATTTAAATATATATAAAGTTGCAACAGATAAATCTGCCTCTCATAAATTTGATGGTAGATTTTTTGTAAAAATATACAATGATGATATATTTAAACGACTTCTAAAAGAGAAACATGATGACGAAAAAAATAAAGAATATAAGCCAACAGGTATATCTAGAAAAATTTATTCTTTAGAAACTCATGACGATTCTAATCGAATAAAAAAACATTACGACGGTACTACTACTCAAGCCTTTTTTGGTATAGATGACTTAAATAGTAATGCTAATTTAAACACACGAGTAACCGATCAACCAGATCACTCAGAATTTAAATGGAATCATTACGCTGAAGTCACAAATAATTTCGCGAAATATTTAGGAACATTAAGTGGGAAACTGAAAAGAGGTAATGTTATAACACCCAGTTCGTTAAGAGATGTTAATGTATGGCGTGATTATGACGCTTATTTTAGAGGTATAAACGTATATTTAGGAAATGATGCTATTGGAGATCGCGTTATAAACTCTGCATTAGATTTAAATAATACAAACAGTGATTATCTTCAAAAATTTGAAGACGTTTGGTTTATAGACAAAGCCACTAATGCAGGTCATTTTACTTATAGTACTCTTGGGGAAAATGGTTCAGGTTGGGATACTTGGCCTGAAGGTTGGAGACCCATTCATAGTAAATCTGTAGGAATAACTAGTAACTGGCAAGGACACGGTATATTAGAATTGGGTTTTGGAGGTATTCAACCCGTAGAATGGTCTACAGATACGAGTGGTTGGGACAATAATCCTAATTTTTATGATTTAGCTGGAGGAAATGAAAATTATTCTGAGAGAGAAACTGATTTTATAAAACAAATTGCAATAGGTAGTCAATTTAGATTTAAAGAAGATCCAACAGAAACAATATATACTATAACTGATGTTAATATATTTCTTAGAGTTAGGTATGAACGTTTGTCAGATTATTATCCTCTCAATACTAATTTCCATGATGGCGAACAGAACGATTTACAACCTAATCATTTATTTCCTTTTCACGCTAAAGCTGTTGCCGGGAAAGCCACTGGATTTTTGAGTCCCCAATCACAATCTACAACCCCTGCACATAATATTTGGGGTAAGATAGAAGGGAAGGGTCATGGATTAGAATCAGAGGTTTATCCAACTGATGGTAGCAGTACTAGTTCAAGTGGACATACGTATGCGACATGCACGTATCTAAGACCAAGTAATTACACGAAAAATTGGAAACTTACATTAGACAAATCGTTTACAGGTAAATGGAATCCAGCACAAGTATCAGTTAGTTCTTTAACGGACGCGAAACATATTCAACTAGTAGCACCATCCGCTGGTACAGCATCCACTCGAGATACAGTTACAACAACTAGTAATGGAGGTGGCGCCACTGATAAAACAAAACTTGAAACAGGTATGGTTTTGGTAAATTATTATGATTCAAGTGCTAGTGCCACAGTAACTTTAAGTCCTCCTGCTATTGTCACTAAAATAACAACTGATGGTACTTCTGTTATAAAACTTAAAACATATGATGGTTCTACTGATTTTGCTAATGATGGGGCTGGAAGTGCTACTCCTTCAGGTATAGGTGCTGGCGATACATTGAACTTTTATCAATATCCAATGAATGGATTAAGTCCAAATTCAGTTAGAAATTTAAATTATTTTAGAAATACTATTGGAAATGGCACTCCAAGTGGAGGAACAACTGCTATTGGATATACTCTAGAATGGTTAGAAGAAAAATCTTACCGTTCGGAAGAAGAGATTTTACCAAAAAATCCTGCTATTTGGGAAACAAAACCTAAAGAAAATACCGATATAGATGTTTATTATGAAGCATCAGGACAGATTCCTATATATATAGAATTAAATAGTGAAAATATGCTTGATTTTATTCCCATTGGGTCTACAGTGGAATATGAAAATAAACCACATATAATTCCTCCTGGAACTACTATTACTGATATAAACACCGAAAATGAACAAATTATTTTATCAAGTAATATAAAAATAGTAGATACACCTTGGTATCAAGTTAATTACGTAGCTCCGGCAACAAATATAAACTAATAAAATATGCCTAATACATCATCGATTTTACAAGGAATAGGATTTGCACCGAACTTAACTATTCATCCTGGACATTGGTTAAAAATTACCCGTCCAGATGGTAGTGTTGTGCGGGTTAGGATTATAAACCCAAACCATGATCCAGCTAATAATGGTACAAATACAGGTACCGTTAACAATCCTGCTAATACACTAACTACAGGTTACAGTGATACTTTTACTATAGGTTTAGTTGATGCACACGGGCTTACAAAACAATCATTAAATTGGGGTAATTGTTATTCTTTTGGTAACGGTGTTGAATCTAATAGAGTCACTGATACTTTCAACGCGCCACAAGTAACACCTGGGGTAAGAGTGTCGACTACATTTGAAGATTATAAACAAGAACATAGAAAATATGGCTTAATATACTCTGGATTATATAATAGTATTAGTAGTGTAAATAATTTAAATCAATTTATACAGGCTGAAAAAATCACAAAAGATATAAATCCAACATATGGTAGTATACAAAAACTACACACAAGAGATACAGATTTAATCACTCTTTGTGAAGATAAAGTTTTAAAGATTTTAGCGAATAAAGATGCTGTATATAATGCGGATGGAAACCCGCAATTAACAGCTAACGAAAGAGTTTTAGGACAAACTGTACCATTTGTTGGTGAATTTGGTATATCTAAAAATCCAGAGTCATTTGTATCTGAAGCATATAGATCTTATTTTACGGATAAACAAAGAGGTGCCGTGATGAGATTATCTAAAGACGGACTAACACCAATCTCAATGCATGGTATGAAAGATTGGTTTAGAGATAACTTAAAGTTAAGCAATAAACTTGTTGGCAGTTACGATGATAGAAATGATGAATATAACATAACTCTTAACGCAACAGTTGATGAACCAACAGTGGGACAAACAGTTTCGTTTAGAGAAGATGTAAAAGGTTGGGTAAGTTTTAAATCATTTGTTCCGGAAAATGCAATTAGTTGTGCTAATGATTATTTTACTATAAAAAATGGTAAATTGTACAAACATTATGATGAAAGTAAACCTAGAAATACTTTCTACAATGTTTATGTAGGTTCTAGTGTAAATGTTATGCTAAACGATCAACCTGGAAGTGTAAAATCTTTCCATACGTTGGGTTACGAGGGGAGTCAGTCAAAGATTGACGTAAATACACAAGACAACGAGTATTACAATTTAACTGATAAACCTGGTTGGTATGTTAGTAATATTGAAACAGATAAACAAGTAGGTAGTTTAAATGAATTTATAGAAAAAGAAGGTAAATGGTTTAATTATATTAAAGGTGTAAATTCTGATGTAGATGAAAACACAGATTTTGGGGCGTTTAATATTCAAGGTATAGGTATTGTTAGTAGTGTAAATGGCTATGATTTAACCTTTTCAAGTAATATAAATTCCTCGTTACAAATTGGAGATACAATATACTCCGAAGAAATTCCAAGTGAACAAGTTTTTGGGTTTTCAAAAATAGAATCTAATCAATTACAAAAATGTGGTGTTGTGACAGGTTTAACTCAAAACATTATTACTTTAGATGATAGTGGGATTTTACCAACCGCACAAAATTATATTATGTTTGCTAAAAACCACGTGGTAAATACATCTAGTTTATTAGGATATTATGCAGATGTAAAGTTTGAAAATAATTCTAAAGAAGAGGCAGAATTATTCTCTGTGAATTCTGAAATAACTGAAAGCAGTAAATAATATGGCAAAAATAATTAGAAATTTTAATATAGATTTAAGTAGTATGGCTGCAACGGGTACTACAAGGAATTTTCAAGTAGTTGGAGATAGTGGGGCTATATTTTCTTTAGAAATTACAAACGCTGCTGGTAATTATTATAATTTTTCAACAAATACTTTTGCAGCAACATATAAAAGATTAAAAAATAGAAGAATAGATAACGGTGTTTATAATGGATCTATTACTTTTCCAACAGTTACAGAGGTTGATTATTATCATATTTCTCTTTTTGCGGAATCTATGCACGATACTGTTCACACCAGGTATTCTGAAGTTAGATTTGGTGATGGAAGTGTAGATATAAATTCATCTACAGGTTCTAATTCTAATTTATTAAAGAAAATAATATATCAATATACTGATGTTACCATAACACTAAGCGCGTTGGCGCCAGAAACACTTAGAGGTACTACAAATTTTTCCGGCGCGGTTATTACAAATGATACTATTACAGTGGGTAGAGGGAATACTGTTGGTAAAACAGCTTTTAAAATTATCGTTACAGCTGATCCAAGAAACGCATTCCAAATAACTAGACAACCAACAATAAATGACTTAGTCGCGTCTACAACTGTTCTCTTTGACGGTCCAGTGCAAATATATAACGAAGATATTTGGACTGAAACAGCTCGTGATACTGATACTACTAATGGTACTGTTTCTAGTGGTACAGCGGTAACTATGGACGCCGCTGTTAGTGGTAAAATGAAAGTTGGTGATAGAGTTACTGGTACTGGCATTGCTAGTACATCCGTGGTTACTGTAGCAGCAACACCCAGCACTTATGTATTTACCGCTTCAGAGAATGTTACTATCGGTGATGCGGTTACATTAACCTTTACCCCACCTCATTATCATAGGTGGAATGTAACCGCTGCTAGTAGTATACATAAATTAGCGTCTGGAATGATTTATGTTGATTCTGATTGGCCGTTGGTTTCTAGAACAGCAATTGGACCTTACACAGATAAAACAACGTATACAACAGAAATCCAAAACGAAGACGGTAGTATTGAAGAGGTTACAAACACAGTTGTAAACGCTAGTGCTCCAGCATTAGATCCTTTAGGTTACAAACCAACAATAACAAATGGTGTAATAGCAAAACAATTAGGTAATATTACTTTTAGTAACAAAATTATAGGTGATGTAGATGACATTAACGCTAAAGTATTTTATGCGCATGGTCCAAGTGCTATAAAAACAATACATAATACTGAAATAAAATTAAGTAACTTAAAAGTAAAATTGGCAGCGCCTGTAACAACTGTGACAGCGAATTCTAGTGACACAACAATACCTGTTGCAAATAGAGAGGGTGTTATAAATAACATATCTACAATTAGTGGTATTGGTATAGACACAACTCTAGCACGTAGCACAGATACTGTAAACGGAACGAGTTTTCTTGATGTAACTAAAATAGTTATGGATACTGAGGTCGCGAATAAAATGGTGGTTGGCGATAGAGTTACAGGTCGTGGTATACCTACTAACAGTGTTGTCACGGTTACCGCATTAGACCCGGATGGTAATGACTCAAACGAGTTTTCTGTTTCAGAAGCGATTTCTGTTGCTGATGGAACCACTTTAACTTTCACCCCTTATGCACTACCGATAATAACATCTGGTGGGGGCCAGAGTGGCGCTGGTGATTGGACTATTGGTACATCGCAAGTGTTGTCACAAAATACAGTGTTAACGGTTGGGGGTACTAGTAGAACAGCAACAATAACAGGTGATATAGAGTTTGTAAACGTGGACGATACTAGTTTTACATTATATTTCGATATAGAAGAATTCCTATCTGCGTCGTAATGTAAAAAAACAGTGAAAACTGTGATTATATATATACAATTAAATTAAATTATGGTTAAAAATGAATTAGAAAAAATATGGGACTTACCAAGTGAGTTGCCATATAGAGAAAGAGTTGAAGAATTACAAAAAATATTTACAAACGATCATCAAAGTGACAAGGTTGAATTTAGGAACAATGGAAAAAGCGTTTTATATCCAAATTCATCTAAATATAATCACTATTTTTCAGATGGATTATATGTTAGAGAAATGTTTGTTAGTGGTGGTTATTTTGGTTTTACAGCAATACATAATTTAGCAAATCCTTTGTTTGTTATGAAAGGCATTATGTGGTGTACAACAGAACATGGTGTACAAAAACTAGTTGCGCCAACTTTTGTCTTAACCGAAGCAGGTACTAAAAGAATATGTTGGTTTCCAGAAGACAGTATCGTTGTCACTGTACACCCAAATCCTGATGGATTAACTGATTTAGATGAGATTGAAAAACAAACGGCATCAGGTACTTGGGACCAATATGGAGAAGATAAAGAAGATGGTGGATGGGAACTATTTGAACACAAAGAATATCACAAAAAAATTGAACATGAAAAAGATAAATAAATTACTAATTAAAATCAAAAAGCAATGTCTTATTGGATAGCAGGATCGATGGTTGTGTCGGCTGGCGTTGGTTTATATGGGGTAATCTCTGGAAACGCGGCCGCTGATGACGCTAATGAAGTAGCGTTGCAGAATCAACAATTAACAAATGATATTGCAGAAAAAAATTTAGCTTTTCAAAAAGAAGAAGCTAGGAAACTTGAAGTGCAAAAAGAAAAATATAGACGAATGGATTTTAAAAATCCATATGCAGAAATAGAAAATCCTTTCGCGGAAAATGTTTTTGAAGATTTAAAAGTAGACACCACTGCTGCAGAATTCCAAGCTGAACAAGGAATGCAACAGAGAGCTAATATAATGCAAGATTTACGTGGTGCTGCTGGAGGTTCTGGAATAGCTGGTTTAGCACAATCACTAGCAAATCAAGGACAATTACAAACTCAACAAATTTCTACTGGAATATCTCAACAAGAAATGACTAATCAGCGAATGCAAGCTCAAGGAGCTCTGCAGGTACAACAAGGTGAATCTGCTACTGATATGGCTAGAAGAGGTGGAGAACAACTATTACAAACAATGGAAATGGATAGACAAGCTACTTTACTTGGTATTCAAATGGGGCAATCAGCTGGAGCAAATGCAGCTTTACAACAAGCTTATTCTAATCAATTATCATCTGGAGCTGCTATGGCTAGTTTATATGGAACACAAGCAGCTGGTATGTATGGAATGGCAGGCCAAGCTTTGGGCGCGACTATATCACTAGCTGGCGCAATGAGTAATAAAAGTACAGAATAATAATGAAAAAAATTAAAATAAAAATATAAAATATGGGAGCAGACGCAACTTTAGTTAATGCCGCATATGCCTCGGCTATGGCAAATGTACCAGGAGATTGGTCAAAAATCTTTAATAAACAATATGAAGGTCTTTTGTTAGCTCATACAGCAAAATGGGGAGCTTTTGGAGATGCTTTTGAAAAAATTGGAGAAGAAGGTAAGGAAATTGCTCAGGCAGCTACAGAAAGACAACAAGCTTGGGAAGATAAAATTACTGATAAAATTGATAATATTTGGGAGACTTTAGGCGTAGATTCTATAACTCCTGGAGAATTAGCTGTAGCTAACACTAAACAAAGTGTTAGTGAGAATCAAAATCATTATCAAGATGGAGGACCTTCAAACGTGGGAATGTTTATAGCAGTACAAGAAAGATTTGAAAATATTAAAAATAAGATTCAAGCAATTAATAAGAAAAAATTTCCATCAAAGAAAGAAAAACAAGAAAGAATACTATTATATAAGAATTTTGATGTTATGAAGAGGGGAATGATAAACGATAAAGCTGCAGCTATTCAATTTCACAAAGCAAATATAGATGGGGTAAATAGTCTTATAGATTGGGATAGAATGGCGAGAATGGCAGATAAACAAGAAATTGATGTAGAATTAATATCATTACTAAAAGACGTACATGATCCTAATATTGATTTTAAAAGAGCTGGTATTACGGTGCGGTTTAATGATAAAAATGAAAAAATAATTGATTATTTTGAGGGCAGATTAGGAATACAATACAACATGAATAACGGCGGAGGTATGGACAACATGGTTACAACCCAAAAGACTAGATCTATAAAGTATAAGGATTTAATGAAAACTGTAAAATACAAAGCAGCTGCAGAAGCAACAAAGATAGGGGAAATACTTGATGGAGTTGCGGCTGAAGCGACAGCAGTAAAAAAAGGTACAAAGATTCCAGTTAATAAAAGTTGGACAAATGAAATAACTGGGGGTTTAAAAAGTAAGACTCGTAAAAGTATTATAGCTGAATTAAAAAACGGTGATGTTATAAATTTTTTAGCAACTAATCCTATGCTTGGTACAGAGAGGGTTTATGCGAATGATATTGCTGGGTATATTGATGTTTTAACTTATCAAGATATTTTAGGAAAAGATGTTTCAAAATTTGATATTAATAAAGATGGTGAAATTAATAGAAAAGAATTAAGTGCTATAGGTAAAGATATTTTGAGTGATAAAGATAGAGCTAAAATAAAAGAAACTTTAATAAATCCTAAAACAGATAAAGAATTAATAAGTGCTCAAAATGAATTTGCAGATTATTTAACTAATATAGCAGAACAACATTTTAATAATAATAAACCACCATCACCTGGAGGAAGTAAAGTCGGTGTTCCATGGGCGCCAAGATTACCAGAAGGTGAATTTGAAAAAAGAGCACTCGCGCTTGTTAATGCGGTAAAGAAAGAACAAGTAGAAATTAGAGATAAAGATAAAGATGTATGGACAAAAGAACCCGGTCAAAAGAAGATCGTCAATCAGGCAGTTGGTGTTTGGGATGGAGAACCTATAGTAACTTATATAAATTCTGATAAAACAAAAAGAAAAACCAAAACAGAATTGATCCAACATGTTGGTCAGCAGACTGTTTATGGTGATATACCAAATGACTATGCTTGGCCTACAGAAGAGGGTGCAATCAATTACGGTAACAAATAATATGAATAATCAAACATTATTAAACATTTGGCAACGGTTAAAAAATGATCAGTTAGTTACTGTTGATTTTGATACTTGGAAGAATAACTTTTTAAAAGAAGGTTCAGATGCTCCTAGTAATGTATATAAATACCTACGAGAAAAAAATTTAGTGACCGCTTCACCTAATGAATGGGTGAAAAATATTTCAACACCAGCAGAGGTGGATATAAAATTACCAGATGTGGAAGCGGTGGCTGATGAAACTCGTCAACCAGGTGTTATTGTACCGGAAGTAATAGGGGAAGCACCCGAATTAACTGCAGAGGAACTAGCATCGTATAGAGATCCGGAAGTTGACAAAAGAGTAGAGGAAGAAAAAAGAAGAGGAAGAGAAGGGAAGAAAAGTTATTTATGGGAAACGTATGGCACAACTGATGAAGACGCTCCTATGAGAGCAAAAGAAATACAAAATAAAACAGGTCTTTTACCTAATAAATATCCTAAACTTATAGTTGGGACCCAAACACACCCTTTCCGTAAAGGAGTGGGTGGTAACCCAGTGGAAGTACCTATATACGAAAAAGTTGATTTAGATAAAATGGAGGAAATAACAGCTGATGTTATTTCTGAATATAGAAATGTATTTGACTCTTTGTTATCTAGTGATCTTACTAAACTACAGCAAATACAAAATATGTCTAGCAGGGACGCCGCCACGTATCAAGATGATCTTAATGAGATACATGATCAAGTGTTTTCTAAGATGAAAGAAAAATATCCAGGATTAGAAAAAAGAGCTTTTATAGATATAATAGGAAAAGAGGTCGCTGGTTTTGGTGGTGGAATATTTCAAAACGTATTAAATAGTGTAGTTAAAGATGATAGTGAACGAATTGATGCTGAAAATAAAATTGGTGGTGCGAGTTTAGATAAAGAGGTTTTGAAAAATATATTTTTTAATATTGAAGGAACCACTTTAAATAGTAAAGAAGTGGCGATAAGAAAGTTAAGCGACTTAATAAGGTCTAAACAAAGACAATTAAAAACGTTACAAAGTGAAGGTGGAGATGATAAAGAAATAAGAAAATTAAAAAATAAAATAACAGAACACGAAAGAGATATACAAAAAATAGCTTCAAAAACTGAGATTGTCGGAAGAGAAGGACTAACAACAAAAACTGTTTATGACGAAGAGCTTATGAGTTCTTATATGGATAACGAAACTTTGAAGTATCGTCAAAATAAAATAAATGAGGCTAAGAAAAATTTAAATGCAACTTTAAACACTCAACTTGGAGAGCAAAAAGGAACTTCAAAAATGACAGATTTTGAAGCACATGAGTCATTATATAAAGCTAAAGCTTACAATTTACAACAATTATGGGCTACTGGTAATATAGAAACAGTTAATTTGAAGTTTAACAAAGCAACGGGGGTTTATCAAAAAAAGCTTTTTATAAAATTAAAAGAAGCGGGTATTGATATGGGAGATGGTATTAATATTGATATAAACGTTCCTCTTAAAAAACTATTTGATATCGGTTATGACGGTAGAGATTTCGCTGGTGTATCTGGTTATTTTAATAATATTGATATAAGTGAAGAAGATAGAAAGAAATTATTGCATTACGAATCCGCTATATATAGAAATAGGGGAGAACTAGAATTACTACACAAAATAACTTATGCAAATCTAGATCCAGCTACGTTTGATCATGGTGGGTTTAGAAAACAAGTTTTTGAAGTTGGTGTAAAAAGTATTATGACAAGAATTGGTGTTCATCCTCATAGAGCTGATCAAATAGTATCTATGGGTAAAGGAGCCACTGATTCAGCTTTACTCGAAGAATATCAAAAACTTGGAACTACATATAATGAATTTCATAAAGAAGACATAGCTAAAGGAAAAGTTGACGAGTTAGGTTTTACTCCAGAGCAAATGAAAGCTATAGAAAGAACCTTTCTCGAAGAAGTCGGTGAGGGTTTTGGGCATTTTGTTCCTATGCTTATAGAGCTTGGTGTTATTTCTGCGGTTACGGGAGCGACTATGACGGCTACAGGTGCGGCAAGAGCATTGGCTGGAATGAGGAGAGCTGGTGGTTGGAAGAAAGCTCAATATCATGCTATAATGACGATGATTGAGGAAGGTAAAATGTTCACTGCTGGATTTGATCCTGGTGCTGGTGGTGGTTTTTATGCTGGTGGTCAATTAACATCTGGAGTTACACCGTTTAAAAAACGATTTAAATGGATGGATCCATTCTTTCAAAAAGTTATAAAAGGCGGCCCAGTAGGCGCTGCTTCAGCTCAACTAGCTTTTAACTTAGAAACTGGTATACAAGATTTATTAGGTAATAGAGATTTTCAAGCTACATTTGATCAACATTATGCTGATCTAGAATTTAAAGATTTAATTGTAGAAGCTTTAGTATTTAGTATAGCTGGCGCTACACATGTGAAGAAGACTGATTTTATGTCAACTAATCGTAAGTATCAAGCTATGGATGAACTCGATACTAAAATGAGTGAGTTAATGAAAAACCCAACTGGTGAACCTGGCGCGCTTGGAGCAACAATAGATACGAAAGGTAATATAGTTCGTACTCGTCCAGAAGGTTATGAAATGATGAGTACAGAACAACAAACTAAATGGGAGGCTTTAAACAGTGCCAAACAAGCTTTACATCAAATGACTATGGTTGAGACTACGGCTATAGAACTTGATCATAAAAACGAAAACTTTGAATCTAACGTAGATAAGATGTTTACTCAACCGGTAAACGAAACCATCAAAAGTGTACATAAAGATTTTGAAGGTTTTAAAGTTGAGTTTACAGAAAACCCAAAGGATTCAAGATTTCCTAAAAATGCTGAAGCAGCTTTTATACCAGGTAAAGGTAAAGATCCAGGAACAGCTTTGTTTTTAAAGAGCAAATGGTCTCCAGAAAAAATGATGCACGAGATATTAGGGCACGCGGGTGTTGAATCATATTTTAATAGAAATCCACAAGCAATGGAAAATTTTTCTAATAAAATGACGGAATTATCTAGTAATTTCGATTTTACAGCTTATGATGGAACACCACTTGGCGAATTTATTAAGAAAAACTATAGTAAAGAAATAGGTGGGGATAAGCATGTAGAACCAAAAGAATTTTTTGCTTATTTATTTGAGCTTTTAACAGATCCAAAAATATATTACCAAAAAGTAGCTCCAACGTTTTTTAAAGAAGCTAAGCAAGAGTTGTTGTCTATGGTAGAAGAGGCTACGGGTTATAGACCTAAGATAAAAACAGCAAAACAACTTGTTGACTTTATAGGTAGAATGTCTATTGATGCTAGAAGAGGATTAAACATTCAAGCAAAAGTAGCTAGACTTGCACAATTAGATGATATTGATTTTCTTGGAATTGAATTCGTAGAAAACCAAAGAAAGAATTTAGATAAAGCCGTAGAAGAAGGTTACAGTTCAAAAAATTTAAATAGACAAAAAGAAGTTTTTTTAGATAATCAACGAAGATCTCAAGAACTGGATAGCAAAGGTAATAAAAAAGAAACGCCACTTCACAGTATCGATCAACACGTGTTCAATAAAGATGGTACGTTAAAATACAATACTCTAAAAGAGTTTATGGCATCTGGTAATGATTATGCGTTAGCGTGGGAAAAATTATTAGGACCTAGAGGAGTATTAGATCCACATATTAGATCTGGTAGAACAAAAGGTGGAAGAAAAATATCTGAAGGTGTACCGGAGGAAGCGTTAGATAGTTTTGTTGAAAAAGTAAAAGAGAAATTAGTAACAAGACTTACTGTAAACTATAATCCCAAAAAAGGTGGTGGAAGTTTATATGGTTATATGCATGATATTGCAATACCTTGGGAAGCGACTAGAGTAAGAGAAGAATATGTAAAGGGAAAAGATGTTGGTAAAACAGGAACAGTATCCATAGATAAATTATCTGAAGAAGGAGCTAAAATACAACTTGAAGCTCCAGTTGATCCTAGAATGGAACAGTTTGAAACAGAAGTAATAATACCAGGTAAAGAAAAACTAGAGAAAAAAGAAGGTCCACAGCAATATGTGGACATGATTAAAGATAGTTTTAAAACTGAAAAAGAAAAAGAAAAGTATACTAAAGATATAGATAAAGCCGTAGTAGAAGCTGATATTAATATAGATGTAGAGAGACCCACTTATAAAGATGTTAAAGGAGAAGTGGTTGGTGTAAAGAAAGTAATAAGTCCTAAGACAGGCAAAATGGTTGCGCCAACTAAAGAAGCTGATGTAACTCCAATAGGTCGATTACCTAAAGTTCTAGAAATTATAGCTGATAAGTATGGTATACCATTAAAAAGAATGTTGGCTACACAAACGCTTACTGATCCGATGCGTACAAAAGCTAGGAACCGTATACTACAAACTGTTAATAGTTGGAGAAGGTCTTTGCCTGATGGTGAAACTATTAGTGGTACAGCTACTGGTATAGCTAATACTTCTTGGGCGTTTTTATATAATTTTCCAGGTGGAAGAGGGAAATTTGCTGAAGGTAAAACAGCCGCGGGTAAAGCGCCTGTAACAAGAAGAAAAGATATAACTATCCAAGAAATACGAGATGCTGTTGGTATTGATGCTAATGGAAATTTTTTACCTGGGACTAAATATGACTCAGCTATAAAAGAATACATAAAATTAGAGGCACAATGGACAGCAGTTCAATCAATGATGAAAACTGGTAAAGGTAGATTTACTCAAGCTGCTTTATCAGAAACAGGTTCTGGTAGAAACGAAGCTTTGGCCAGCAAAATGTTAAAAGAGTTTAGTGAAGAATTTGGAATTGAAAAAGAAAAAACTCAAGATATATTTATAGCGTATGCTATTGGCGCTAGAGGTTGGATAAACAAAGAACATTTAAAATTCTTAGACAGGTTTAAAGATCATGAATTTTTTAATAATCCGCAAACAGCGGCTTATTGGGCGGCTATTGAAGTTCAAGGGTTAAAAGGTAAAGCTCTAAAAACTAATTATGAGGTCGAGTTTAAAAAGCATTGGGATAAGTTTGATGGGGATTTAGCACTTTGGAAAAATGAAAAAGGAGAGGATTTATTTACAATAAAACCTAAAGATATAAAAGAGATAAACACAAAAGCTTTTTATAGTACTCAAGGAGAGCATACAATTGTTGACACGGAAAGATTGGAAAAACATGTAGATCAATTATTAGAGTTTGCTAAAATGTTGCCTCCTGAAATTAAGGAAAGCATAACATTTTTTAATGAGGTTTTAGGTCTTCATTATAGAGTAACCCAAGAAGGTCAATTAGAGTTTGCTAAATTTGCTAAGAAATACAAGGCGATATCTCCCGAAGGTAAAACAAAAAGTTTTAGTGAAAAAGCATGGAAAAAAGCAAATACTACTGGATGGAAAATTATAGAAAAACCAGGTGACTTCAAAGAAGGTTTTGTAATGGACCAGGAAGGTAATCCTGTTGTAAACAACCGCCACGTTAATGTTAGACCATTAGCAAAGAAAAATCTAGGAGAAAATGTTAATAAAGAAATTTGGAAAGATGTTGGTTTTAAATTTAAAGGAGCACCTACACAAGCAGCGGGTCAAAAGACTATGTTTAAAGCTAAAACTTTTATAGAACAATTAAAGGTAGCAGAAAAATATTTTTCAGAATTAGATAATAAAACAAAAGAAAAGATTCATTTTGCAATAGAAGCAACTAAAGAAGATTTTATTAAGAAGGCTGGAAACAAACAAGAAGCTTTAGACAGAATAGAGTGGATGTATCAACTCGCTAGAAATAATACTAACTTACGTTTAGGGCTTAGACAAACAGTTCCCGTTAAATATGTATTTTTTCCAGAAGGTAAAATTACTGGCGAAAATATAAAACTAGAGCATTTAAAAGCTATGGTTACTCAATCTATCCAAACAGCTAATTTAGTAGCATCGGGTAAGTGGACAGAATCCGGTAGAGACGCTATGTCTGACTTTATGGGAATAACTGGTCCTAAAGAACTATTCGATATTGTTGATAAAATAGGTGAGACAACAAATATAGCTGGTCTATATAGAATGGCGTTACTAAACCCTAAAGTCCTAAAACAATATAAATCTGTAGATAGTGGATTTAAAAGAACATTACTTCAAGATATTCTGTTAAAGTTTGAAAAAGAAGTTGGTTCTAAAAAGTTTAAAGAATTACAAAAAAACCATAAAACAATAGATAAAAATCTTACTAAAGAATTAGCAAGAACTGGTTTTGCTTCTAAAAATCTTTCTAGAGGTGAGAAAGAAAAAGCTGTAAAAATAATAGATAAAGCCATTGCTGAAGGTAGAAAAAGAAACAAGAAAGCAAGGGGTATGTCTACTTTTGATTTTGATGAAACAGTTGGCGTAAGTGAGAATTATATATTTGCTACCAAAGGTGAACAAAAGAAAAAAATAGCTTCTAAAGATTGGCCTTTTGTTGGAGAAAAGTTAAAGAATGAAGGTTGGAAATTTGATTTTACAGATTTTAATAAAGTTACAAAAGGAAAACCAGGACCCTTAATGCAAAAACTTAAAAATCAAATTGAGAAATTTGGATCTGAAAATGTTTTTATATTAACAGCGAGAGCTAAAGAAAGCGCTCCAGCGATTCATGAGTGGTTAAAAACACAGGGGATAGAAATACCTTTAGAAAATATTACTGGTCTAGGTAATAGTACTGGTGAAGCAAAAGCGATGTGGATGTTAAAAAAGTTTTCTGAAGGTTATAATGATATGTATTTTGTAGATGACGCTTTGCCTAACGTTAAAGCTGTTAAAGAAGTGTTGAATCAATTAGATATTAAATCTAAAGTTGTTCAAGTTCAAGATGTAAACAAGTTAGATTCTCCTGGTACCTACGGGGAAGTGTTAGCATCTAAAAACCTTAGATCAGAATACGAAAAAACTATAGCTAAGCATAGACCTGATCTAGTTAAAGAAGGTTTGGTTTCTAAAATAGTCGATGATATGTTCGATTTTATAGATACTTTGAATGTTCCAGCAAATAAGAAGAAAAAGTACGAGCAAATAACTACTAAATGGTTAGCTACAAGTAATATAAAATTAAAAGAGGATGCTTATAAACTAGAGCAAGCAGTGGAAATAGCTGAGAAATATAAAGAAGATATATTTTCTTACAGAAATCCTAATGAACTTATAGAAAAGTATGCTGGTAAAATTAAAAAGAAACCCCTTGATCCAAGTAAAACAAAGGAATTTACTTTTTCAGGAGAACACAAAAAAAGAGGTATCACTGTTTATGAAGTTCAAAACACAAAAGAAGGACAACAAGCTGTTAGAGATATTATAAATACTCATTGGGGTATAGATTCTAATCCATGGTGTATTACAAAAGCTAAAAAAGGAAAACTTACGGAAGATGCTTGGTTAGACTGGACAGCTTATGAGAAAGGACCAAAAAGAATAATTTTTCAAGACGGTAAATTGTCATCTTTTTATGCGAACAGACAATACTGGGATAGAATGGATAATGCTACAGATGGACCTACCGTAAGTGTTAAAGAAGGTAGAGTCACAAAGAAAGTGGAACTTGTAGATATGGGTGGCGGTAAAATTGAAGAGTCTATTAGGGAAACTAGAACAGTTAGCAAAGACAAGAAAACCGTTACAACAGAAATTTTTGCAGAATCACAAGATGGTTACGTTGAAGGTACTAAAATTATAGAGAACAGGGTTAATGGTAAAACGATTAAGTCTACAAGATATAATCCCAATGGAAAAGTGGTTGAAATAAAAGAGTTTAATAAAGATGGAAAAGGTAAAGCATCATATCACTTCTTTCCAGATGGCAGAATAAGTGATGTGAATAGCTACGGTCAACCTTTTGGAGACATGAGTGTAAAGGATGTAGTTATGAAAAAAGGAGATTTATTAGGGCATGAGGTGCAAGATGGTAAAATTGATTATTTTAGTGCTGATGTATTATTGGACGGTAAAAAAACTGAAATAGGATTTAAAGCTAAAGCACCTTTTGATTTAAAGAATGTTATAAAAACTGTTGATGGTAAAGTACGAGCAAATCTTGAAAAGATTTTAGAAGTAGATGCTGATGCTGTAACTATGCTTCCAGGTAGAGCTTCGGTTAGGTTAGGTGAGGTTCTTAGGCCACAAACTAGAGGGGGAATGCAAAGTCTTAAACCTGTTAAAAAAGTATTAGACCAGTTAGATGTTAAATCCGACGTGCAACAAGCGTTAGCTAGTAAAAATTTAGGTCAGGAAGTTAATAATATAATGGAACACTCTTTAGATATTGAATCTAAAAAGAGATTTTCAAAAGCTGAAGCTAAAGTTAGAGGAAAAGATATTAAGCGAAGAAGAGTGCTTATGACAGATAGTGCTGCTGATTTAGAACTCCTTATAGAACCATTGTATGGTAAAGGTAAGAAAGGTATAGAAAATAAAAAATGGTTTAGGGAAAGCTTTGTTAATCCATTCGAGAGAGGTATAAGAGATTATAATACAGCTAGGCAAAGTGCTAAGAATGATTATATGAATCTTCGTAAGCAAAATAAAGATGTTGTTAAAGAGATTTCTAAACCTGTTGAGGGAACAGTATTCACCAATGACATGGCGATGAGGGTTTACCTTTGGAACAAAGCTGGTTATAAAATACCAGATTTAGCAAAAACAACAGAGGCTAAATTAGTTCAACATATAACAAATAATCCAAAGTTACAAGCCTATGCAGAGAATTTTGGTAAAATAACCAAGCAAGAAAAGGGTTTAAAAGAACCAGGTGAAAATTGGTGGGCAGAAACAATGGCTGGAGAGGTTACTAACATAAATAGAGGTGTTAGTAGAAAACAGTATCTTCAAGAATGGATAGATGTAAAGAACGAGATATTTACTGAAGAGAATCTAAATAAGATGGAATCTAAATTAGGCACTAGATGGAGAGAGAATATTGAAGACATGTTTGATCGTATGGAGACTGGTAGAACTAGATCTTTAAAAATGGATAGGGGTAGCGCCGCTATGATGAATTATTTAAATGGAGGTATTGGTACTATTATGAACTTTAATACTAGATCTGCGGTTTTACAGACTATATCCACCACTAACTTTTTAAATATGAAAGAAAACAATCCTATTGCAGCTGCTAGAGCAATGGGTGATATAAAGCAGTTTTCTAAAGACTTCATGCATATAATGAATTCAGATATGTTGAAACAAAGAAGGGATGGTTTAGCGATAAACGTAACTGAAGCTGAAATAGCTTCTGCGGCTGCTTCTTCAACGAATATGATACAATCAATAATTTCTAAAGTTCTTAAAGCGGGTTACATACCAACTAAGCTTGCGGATAGTTTTGCAATATCACTTGGTGGCGCTACGTTTTACAGAAATAGAATTAAGATGTATGAAAAGCAAGGTATAAAAACTAAAGAAGCTGAAAAGCAAGCTTGGTTAGACTTTCAAATGTTATCAGAAAGAACACAGCAGTCTTCAAGAGCAGATTTATTGTCTAAACAACAAACTTCATTAATTGGTAGATTTATACTACCTTTTGCCAACACTCCTATGCAGATGAATAGAGCTGGAATGAAGGATATACTCGATATATCTAAGGGAAGATACAAAAATAATGTAGAATTGGCAGAAAAAGTCGGAAGAATATCTTATTATATGGGTGCTCAAATAGCTATATTTGCTGGGTTGCAATCAGCATTATTCGCTATGCTGTTAAATAATGATGATGTGTCTGATGAAAAAATAGCTAATACAAAAGCATATGCGTTACAATCAACTACGGATTCTATGTTAAGAGGGTTTGGTATACCAGGAGCTGTAATATCAGCATTTAAAAACGCTACAATGGAATACTTCAAACAATCAGGTAAAGGTTATAACGCTGATTATAGTGAGGTTGCTGAAGATTTATTAAATATATCACCTCCGATTGGCTCCAAATTCGGTATGTTAGATAGAGCTGGTGATACAAAAAAATGGGCTAAAATCAATAAAAATGACGAATTTAAGTTTGAATTAGGAAACCCATCTTTAGAGGCTTCGTTAATGACTATACAAGCAACCACCAACGCACCTGTTTATTCTCCGTATCAAAACATGACTAATTTACAGCACGCTTTGAGTGATCAGTATGAGACGTGGCAAAGAGTACTTATGGTTGCTGGTTGGACACCTTATAACGTTGGTATTGAAGATAAAAAGAAGAAAGAAAAGTCAAACGGTTATAAATCAAAAGTATTTAAACCAAAAGTATTTAAACCTAAAGTATTCAAACAATAAAACCGCTCGTTAAATTTACAAATTCGAATAAATAAGTGATTATATAACAATGATAGTAACAACACCCCCAGAATGCAAATTATGCAATCAAGAAGTAGCACTAATGCAAAAAGATATAGAAATGCTGAGAAAGGATATTAAAGAGCTAAATAAAAAGATTGATAAGTTGATGATTAAACTACTTGATCCAGATTCTGGTCTAGTAGTTAGAGTTAATAAAAACACAGAAAGATTAGACGAAAGAGATAAGGCTTTACCTGGTTGGATGAAAGATTTACAGGCGTTTCGTCAAATGAAAAGCTGGAAGAATAATGTCACGAAAGCATTGTGGGTTTTATATGCGGCTGTAATTGGGTGGATAGTTAAAACTTTTTTCTGGTAAAATGGAAGAAGTACTGCAACTTATAGAAGGTTATGGATTACCCTTAGTATTATTACTAGGAGCATTATATGCGTTATATAGATTTTTAGTATTTAGTTTGTATGAAGTAAAGAACCAATTTTCTCGTCATCACGAAAAAGCTGCTTTGAATATTGAGGAAATGAAAAAGAAAATAGATATAATTTTAGAATACATAAGAAAACAATAGCGTGAAGGATTTTACTTTAAATATTAAAGATCTTATTTGGGTTGTTACTTTAGTAGTATCAATTGCTGGTATGTATTATACATTAAATTATAAAACACAACGTCTAGAAGAAAAGGTAGAATACTTAG
>Ga0208299_1001191_pt1 | contig 20122 bp, 23 predicted proteins | sample 15_taG_FD_184089 | JGI IMG/M metagenome (GOLD analysis project Ga0208299, IMG submission 184089) | Marine viral communities from the Subarctic Pacific Ocean - 15_ETSP_OMZ_AT15312 metaG (SPAdes) (version 2) | ecosystem: Environmental > Aquatic > Marine > Oceanic | place: Pacific Ocean | collected...
AGAACTACCGAGGCTACCATTGCTAATAAACTTATTGGTGATGCGAGCCGAGACTCTACTCGTGTGATGCGAAAGGCACTGACGCTAGTGTAAACTAGCAACTCAACCTGTGATGCAGAGTATAAAAGCATCCGAGTGATGGGCGTAACCCATCTACAATCTAAGGGGTGGTAGTAGATGGAGTCCCCGTCGGTAAGCATCATAGAGCCGGGACAGATGCCCCTACTACTGCCCCACAATCTATGTTACCTTTCCCTTTAGCCCAAGTCGGTCAGCATTTGCTTAGGATTAATAGTTTAATAGCGCCCTCTTGCTATTAGACTAAGCATCTATCTTAACGGGGTTCTATACTGGTTAACTTTGACACTGTGAATCGACCGCAATCAAAGAGGTAACAACAATCTAATACCTGCCCCATCCAGACGGGTGCAATAATGACCCTCCGAGAATGACAGCCCTACTCAGGACTGATAGCAACTGGCACTGCTAGTAACAATTCCTTCTTGTCATCGCAGGTATAATATAATAGGGGTGGGCAGCTGGAGTGCACAGTTAAATACAGAGAAGCAGCTAACCCACCCCGAATATATTTAATATTCTGGGGATTTTTTACTTGACAAATCAAGAATCCATGGTATAATGTACTTAAGTTAACAACAAAAGGAGTTTTGAATAATGTCTGATAAAGATTTACGCGTAGAAAAAAATGATCCTCATAATCCTGCTCGATTATTAAATAGAAAAAGAGATCCTAACGGGAATGGAACTGAACAAGTCTCCGAAGGGTGGACTCCTACTGCATGGAATGATACCGGTGCAGGCAAGGGCGATAGAGCTAGGAGATCTTGTATATCTAGCGAAGAGTACGGACTTAAGTATGACTTAGCAACAGGAAGAATAACTAGAGAAGAGTTTGACAAAGCTATGAAGGCACTTACTCTTTGAGGTGGGCATTAGAAACAGAGAATGCACGTAGTGAGAGACGCCGTGCTCAGGTAGACTATGAGAATCGTATGCTAATGTATAGTCGTTCGAAATATTGGGACGACTACAACAGGGCACCAGATGAGGGAGTACCAGAGCAAGAGCTACTGGACTCTAGTGTAAAAGAATTAACAGAGGTGTTTCAAGAGTGGATAGATAACATAGTCCAGTCTAGAAAGACACCCCAATGGTTGCCTCCTCTATTAGAACTAGGGGCTGCGAAGATAGCGGACATTACTATACGTGCTGTCATGAGGTGTTGGTTTACCAGTGGATTCTGGGGACATCAGTTAGAAGAAGACATGCACACTCCTCCTCTAGCACAGAAGGTAGCTAGTATCATAGCTCAGGATGCTATAGATATAATTGATTATCAACGTGCACGTACAGATAACAGGGAGGATTGGTTACGTCAGTCTAAGTTCATTAAGAACTGGACAACGAAGAGATGTAAAGCCTTTGCTAAGAAGATGGGGTACAACAACAAGCTGTCGGTCAAGCAGAAGCATGACTTCGGGCATAACATGTTACGTATAGCAGCCACTAGTAACATAATAGAGATGGAATACAGGGCTATCAGACGAGGCAGGACGTTACGTAGGTACTCCTTCGTTGAGTTTCACCCTAATGTATTAAAAGAATTACACAAGAGACATGAGCTTCTTCAAGCAAGCTCCCTTGTGTACCGCCCAATGCTGGTACCTCCTGTACTACACACGAAAACATCCAGTGGTGGGTATCTTCAGTATCGTATGCGTAAGCCTGTGGTACAGAGATATAAGTCCAATTATTTTGGAGAGGAACCACTACAACAGAAGTATTCGGAGCCCTCTGAAAAAGTATTGAATGGAGTTAACTCCTTGATGCTTACTGAATGGTCTATTAATGAGGATGTAATGGAAGTTATGCGTACCATGTTTGAAAACAACAGCGGTATAGCTAATCTTCCTTACTATTCCTTTGCTGAGTTTATGTATAATGAGGAGTACCCTAAAGATGGGGATAAAGTAGAGAAGGCACTATGGTGTCAGCGTAGACAAGAGGCTTGGAGTGACTGGTATAAACAGGAGCAATCCCGTAGCCGTATGCTGATACGTCTAGAGTTAGCCGACACCATGAAGAAGTGGGGTTACTTCTATCAGGTGTACACTCTAGACTTCCGGGGCAGGGCGTATACAATATGTGAACTGCTGAGTTGTCAGTCCTCTGATCTAGATAGAGGGTTGATACAGTTTGCTAATGGTGTTAAGGTCAATGCGGAAGGACGTAAGTGGCAGCGGATTAATATAGCAAATCTCTTTGACCAAGACAAGGTGTCCTTAGATGATAGAGTTCAATGGACTCTTGATAATGAAGACATGTTACGTAGGATCAGTGAAGATCCCTACTCTAATAAGGAGTGGGTTGATGATGCTAAGAAAAAGAATAAATCTTTTCAGAGACTTGCTGCTATACTAGATTACTTTCGGGAAGATGGTATGACCTATGTACCTATCCAACTCGATGGACAATGCAACGGTAGCCAACACTGGGCTGCTATAATGAGAGACCCTGAAGTGGGCGCCAAGGTGGGCGTGGTTCCTCATGATTCACCTAGTGATCTATATCAGTATGTTGCTGACTCTGTAACAGACTACTGTTATCTAAAACAAGATTCTCAAAAATGGTGTAAAAAATTTCTTGACCACTGGGATGAGGGTATTGATCGCAAAGTTACCAAACGCTCTACAATGTGTGATCCTTATGGTCTGACATTCTATGGCATACAAAAGTATTTAAAGATTGAGGGGCATCTTGATTGGGTAAGCCGAGAAGAAGAGGGTGCTGCGATTACTGAGCTTGCTCGGGGCATACAAGCAGGCATGAATCGGTGCTTATCTGAGCCTAACAAAGGAAAGGATTATCTTAAGAAGGTAATCAGTAAGGCTAATGAATTAAATAAACATGTAGAATATACAACACCCTCTGGTTTCAAGGTGTGTCATTACTATAATGTAGTAAATACAAGAAGGTCAGTAGCTAAATTGTTTAACAACAAAGAGCTAACCTTTTTTATAACAAGTGAAGATGTTAACAACAAGGCAGCCTTACAAGCTATCGCACCTAACTTTATACATAGTTTAGATGCGGCACATATGTTCTTAACATTGGAAGAGATGGTAAGTAAAGGGATATACAGTTTGTCTATGATACACGATTCGTATGGGTGTCATGCAAATTCTGTATCAAGTATGAGGGATATCTTAAGGGAACAGTTTGTTCTGATCCATAAAGATAACCAGCTGGAGAGATTTAAGATAGATGTTCAGAATCAATTAGGTATTATGCTACCTGATGTTCCTGATACAGGTGTCTTGGATATCTCTGGTGTTTTAAATTCGGATTATTTCTTTGCATAAGGAGAAAAATCAATTGACAAATCTTTATATAGATAACGAGGGTGATATGGAGCGTGGTATAAGCCAGTGCATGGAACTAGCAAAGTTAAAAGGTAAGAAGTTTATAACTCTAGCCTTCCCTTCTGATTTTATGCACAGGGTTTTCATGGTAAATCTCTGCAATCTTATGGATTCAGATAAGTCTTGCCCTGATAGTGTAAACATAGAAGCCACAATCGTATTGCCTACGGAGGATAATAATGACGAAAGTCCTAGTGATAGGTGACTTGCACTTTCCTGCAGAACGAATAGATTATTTAAAGTTCTGTAAGGACATGAAGCGTAAGCACAAAACAAATGAGGTAGTATTCATTGGTGATATATTAGATCACCATGCAATTTCTTACCATCAGAAGAACCCTGATAGTGATGGGGCTGTAGCTGAATATAATAAGGCTATGAAATCACTGAAGCAATGGATCAAAGCATTCCCTAAAGCACGGGTATGCATTGGTAACCACGATGAGAGAGTACACAGGTTAGCCGCGAGTAGTGGTATACCTGCTATGTATCTGAAGGAGTACAGTGATATATATGACACGCCTGAATGGGATTGGGATTATGATCACAGTGTTGATGATGTTTATTATTATCATGGCACTGGAGCTAGCAGTGGTCTTTGCCCTGCCTTTAATACAGCTAAGGCGAGGATGCAAAGTTCGGTTGCTGGTCATGTTCATTCTACTGCTGCTATACTACATACAGCTGGACCTACAGGTGAACAATTATTTGGTATGAATGTACCGGGTGGAGTTGACAAAGATCATCCACTCATGTACTATAGTAAGAACTTTCTACGAAAGCCCGTCAATGGTGTTGGGCTCGTGATAAATGGAAAACCTTTTATGGAGGTAATGTAATGGAAGAAGCACCTAGTGTGGATAAGCAATGGAAAAAAGAAGCTGCTGAAGCTAAGGCTGCGATGGCTGAACAAGAAGGAACCGATACAAACGATGTTCCTTTTGTTGCTGTGGTAGAAGTCAAGCAATATCTTACGGAGTTAAGTAAGGTACTTAGTACTATTTCAGAAGGAATAGCTGAGTCAATTAAAGAAATGGATTCTAGATTAAAGGAACAAAAGAATGACAACAAAGGTTAAACCTTTTAATACAGGTACATTAACAGCAAGATGGGCACACCTGCATGCACCAGACACTAAGTTTGGTGAAGACACAGCGAACCACAGCATCACTGTTATTGTAGATGATGAATTACAAGCACAGTTGGATGCTATGCTCAAAGAGGCTGATGCTTCTAAGATCAATGGTATGCGTGAAGACCCTGAGGGATTCAGTACTCTTAAAGCGAAGTCAAAGACTTTCGTTAAGAAGGGTGAGCAAACATTCCCCTGTCGTGATGCAAAGGCACAGCCTACTTCAGTCACACCATTTGGTGGAGACAAGGTACGCTTGCGTCTATCACCTGTTAAGCTTACAAGGGATGGCTCATTGAGTCTCTTCTTGAATGGCTGTCAGATCATTGAACGTAATCACAACAATGAGAATGGTACTGGCGGCTTTGAACCTACTGAAGGCTTCGAAGACACGGGGTTATCTGCTCCGTCAGTTGATGAAGCTGATGTGGATGTCACCGATACAGACGAAATACCTTTCTGATGTACGAATGGACTTTCCCCATCAGTCCGATTGCCGCAAGTCGCCCTCGTGTCGGAAGACACGGGGGTTACTTCACCGGTCCTTATAAAAAATTTAGGAACGAGATGATAGACTTAGTACCTAAGGTACTAGGAGAAGGTTTCTTTCCTTATGAAGATGCATTACATGTTGACTTGGAGTTGTATATTAAACAACCCAAGAAGACTATGCTCGACATGCCACGTGCTGACGTGGATAATTTTATCAAAGCAGTACTTGACTCACTTAATGGACATCTTTGGGAGGATGATAGACAGATCAAATCTATTTATGCTGCTAAAGATTGGGCTCCGCGTGGTGAGGAAGGTTACTTTACTATAGGAGTGAACAAACATGACGAAGGATGAGTGGTACTTCCCTGCTTTACAAAAGGATGCCATTGATAACAACACAGTAAAGATGGCTCTTGATGATATCGACGGCATCTTTAGTCTTAATACTGATCGTGATGGTATACCGGGTTACGAACGCCTTAAGGTTTCTCTTAAGGAAGAAGGGTTACGCTTACCTCTATCTTGTATTAAGCTACCGGAAGATTGGGAGACTAACACTGAGTGTAATCCTGGCTTGGGCAACGACCGTGACTTACGTAAGAGACATGCTGGAGTTGTCATCATAGTTCTTAAGTCTAAGATAGAAAAAGGTTTCAACCGTACTAACCAGAAGGAACTACAATTTACTAACGATGGTTGTTGCTACCTGTTATACACAGGGCATCAGCGCTATCGTTTAATGAAAGAGATGGGTGTTACCCATACTGATGTTATTATAACTGAATGGAAAGACATCGGTGACATCTTAGATTTAGAAAAACTTTTGTTTGATACCGGAGGTGGTAAAGAATATTGTGGTGAACGAGCTCGATGAGAAAATTAGTGCAAAAAATATACCGTGTTTTAGTAGGAGCAATAGGCATAATCAAATCAACAGCGGGCGTTGGTATTGCTTGTCCAAACGATATTACATCGCGGCGTTCTGTTTGTGATAACTGTGAGATTCGGGAGGGAAAGAAATGTGGTTCTTGTGGATGTTACATTGAACAAAAGACACGCCTTGCCTCTGAAAAATGCCCAAAGAATTACTGGGGTCCGGTTCCAATATATTATCGGGGCTGGTAGAGTGAGTTGAACGAAAAAGAAGGAGATTAGTTATGATAAAAGGCTTAGCTTTTCTAGCTATGACAGGAATTGTTAGTGGTTGTTCAGTTGTTGATAAAATATTTACACCACCTACGAGTCATGTGGGTAAAGCGTTACAGACGATGGATTCCCCAGTTGCTACGTGTAGCCCTATGCTTGGCTGGCTAGGTGGTATTTGTACCCTTGCTGGTATGGCGCTGCTTGTTCTTACAGGTGGTCGTCTGGGGTGGAGACCGGTGATCGGTGGAGTTTTATTTATAATATTAAATTATGCCCTGGCTATGTATGCCAGTTGGTTCTTCCTCCCCGTTGCGATAGCTACGGCAGCTATATCACTAGCGTGGGCAGGTAAAATTGTGTATCATATCATCACTGATGGTAAGATTAAATTAAAGGAGATGTTAAAATGAATGATATACTAGGAACAGTATTCTTCTCTATCTTAATGTTTGCTGCAGGTGCTCTTATAGGTGGTCCGTTATTCGGATGGCTTAAGAACAAGATGCCCTGGAGTGACAGTTGAGTAGGGTGGTAGATAAAACCCAATGTCCTGCCTGTGCTGAGCACGGGCGGGATAACGGGTGTGATAATTTAGCGGTGTATGATGACGGGCATAAGTATTGTTTTGCTTGTCAGCATTATGAAAACGGAGGAGAAATTTCCATGCCGAAAACAAATAAGCCTTCACTAAAGTTCTTGACAGGAACTGTTAAGGCTATAACTGATCGTAAGATTAACGAGAAGACTGCGCGTCTATATGGTTATCTTACTCACAGCAGAGATGGTAAGCGTGTAGAAATTACAAACTTCTATCAAGACAATGTAGTTGTGGCTCAGAAGATACGAGGGGCTGGTAAATCTTTCCAATGGAGAGGTGACTCTAGTAAGCCTCAGTTATTTGGTCAGCATTTATGGAGAAGTTCTGGTCGTAAGATTGTAATCACCGAAGGTGAGTATGATTGTATGACAGTTAGTCAGTTACAGGAAAACAAATGGCCGGTGGTCAGTTTACCTAACGGTGCCGCAGGTGCTGTAAGGTCAGTTAAGGATAACTTAGAATTCCTGTCTGGGTATGATGAGATCATCTTGATGTTTGACATGGATGATGTAGGTCAAGAGGCAGCCAGTAATGTAGCAGAGATACTGCCGCCTGGTAAGTGTAAGATAGCTAAGCTTCCTTTCAAGGATGCTAACGAATGTCTTATGAATAACCAAGGCAAGGTAGTCATCCAAGCTATGTGGGAGGCACAGAAGTTTTCCCCTGATGAGATTGTACATGTTAAGAATGTAGATAACCCGTTGGATAGTGAGGAGATAAAGGTATATCCTTTCCCCTTCGATACTCTATCCGAAGCGTTGCTTGGTCAGCGTAGCGGAGAGATAACTTTATGGACATCCGGTACTGGGTCAGGTAAGTCTACTTTCTTACGTGAGATGGTGTATGATCATCTTATGAATGGTAGATCAGTGGGTGCTATCATGTTGGAGGAATCTCCGCAAGAAACAGTTGATGATATTATCTCCTTAATACTTAACAAACCAGTACGTGCTATACGTGCACAGAAGGTAATGAATAAGTTAAGGACAGAGATGGGCAAACCTCCTATCTCTATAGATATAATCAACGACCTGTCTGACGATGAGTACCTAGAAGCTAGGTCTAAATTGGCTGATACTAATCTATATATCTATGATCACTTAGGTAACAATGCTTTGAATAATCTATGCGCTCGTATAGAATTTATGGCTGTGTCCTTAGGTGTGGATGTAATTGTATTAGATCATATAACAGCTGCGGCTACTGGTCTCATGAACGCTTCAAGTGATTATGATAACAGCAGTTCTGAGCGCTTGTTGATAGATAACATCATGAAAGAATTGCGTGGACTTGTGTCACGTACCGGTGTTCATATAGATGTAGTGTCTCAGTTAAAGAAAACACAGAAGGCGTATGAAGAAGGTGATCGAATAACCTTACAAGATTTGCGTGGGTCTGGTTCTTTAGCTAGTGTACCTAACACAGTCGTAGCTCTGGAAAGAGATAGACAGAATCCTGATCCTCTGATGGCTAACACTACTACAGTAAGAGTTCTAAAGAACCGGCTTACTGGTAGAGCAGGCGTTGCTGCCTGTCTTTATTACAACCACGCCACTGGGCGTATGCGTGAGATAGACTGGGCTATAGATGATGAAGGAAAGATATTGTTAGATAGATAGGAGATACAAAATGGAACTTGTATTTGATATAGAGGCCAACGGTCTTGGTGAAGTTGTGATAGATAAAACTCCCCAGCCCGAGGTGTCTAGGATATGGTGTCTCGTTGCTAAAGATATAGATACGGGGGAGGTTTATAAATTTAGAGAACATGAGATAGAAGAAGGAGTTAATCTCCTTAGGGGCGCAGATAAAATCATTGGGCATAACATAATGATGTATGATGTACCCGTACTAGAGAGATTCTATGGTGCTATTAACACAGAAGTTATAGATACTCTTATAGTATCCCGAATCAAGTACCCTGATATTCGCAACCACCCCTTGGGCAGTAACAGCCTGAGGGCGTGGGGCGAATCGTTAGGTTTACTTAAGGATGATTATGCTGGCGGGTTCGATGAGTTTACGGAGGAGATGTTGACATACTGTATTCAGGATGTCCATGTATCCGAAGCAATCTATAAGGCTCAAAAGGAATTCATTTCCAGTAATGATATGACCATTAGGTTGGAGCATAGGGTATCTCACATCATTGCAAAGCAGATAGATAACGGCATGGGTTTTGATTTAGATTCAGCTGAAGCCCTTGAACGAGAGATTCTGATGGAGAAGGCAACTATAGAAGATGCTTTGTGCCAAACGTTTCCTCCTATCATAACAGAACGATGGTCTGATAAGACAGGTAAACGTTTAAAGGATGGTGTTGAATACTTTAACCCTAACTCTCGACAGCAAATAGCTCGTAGATTTGAGGAGAAATATGGATGGGTTGCTCCTGTAACAGACAAAGGTAACCCTAAGGTAGATGAGTCTGTACTAAAGAAGCTGAGTTTTCCTGAAGCTAAGATGTTATGTCGTAGTTTTGAATTAACTAAGCTACATGGTATGCTTACTGATTGGATATCACGAGCTGTGATCTCTAGAGATGGGCGTATACATGGTGGTATTAATCCACAAGGTGCAGTAACAGGTAGAATGACAGCGAGTCAGCCTAACTTACAACAAGTATCAGGTGACCCACGAGCTAGAGCTTTGTTTATACCCCGAGATGGGTATGTACAGGTAGGTATAGATGCTAGTGGGTTGGAGGCTAGGTTACTGGCTAATAGAATGGCGGAGTGGGACGAGGGTAAGTATGGAGAGCTTGTTATCAATGGAGATATACATACGTATAATCAACAGCAAGCAGGGCTTGCCTCAAGAGATGACGCAAAGACATTCTTCTATGCTCTAATTTATGGGGCAGGTAACGTTAAGATAGGCGAGATAATAGGCAAGGGTGTGGGTGCTGGGGCTTCTTTGAAGAAGAGATTCTTAGATAACATGCCTGCCTTAAAGAAACTTATTGAACGGTGTGAGTTTCAGGTAGCCCAGAAGGGGACTGTTAAGCTACTGGATGGAAGAGAAGTACCTTGTAGATCTAAACATTCTTCTATGAATGTACAGATACAAGGGGATGGTGCTATGATAATGAAGGTAGCACTTGCGTTTCTATATGCTGACCTAGAGAAAAGGTTCAAGGGTATGTATGCATTTATGGCTACTGTTCACGATGAGTGGCAGCTAGAGTGTGACGCTAGTGTTGCAGATGAAATTGGAAAGGCTGGGGTATGTGCCATTAAACGTGCGGGTTCCTTCTTAAAATGTATAACCCCAATGGATGGTGAATATAGAGTGGGGAAGAATTGGAGTGAGTGTCACTAATGGAAGCTAATGTAAGTGTGGTATTCTACTACACAATATCAGAAAAATCTTTATACTCAAAAGTGCTGTGGCTTTATAGACTACTCTCGGGTAGGTGTTGCAAGTATGAACACTGTTCTGTGGTTATTAAGTTTATTACAGGCGAAGAGATAATGTATCACGTAGGTACAAATATAGAAAGCCGATGGATAAAGGCAAAGGTTCTTAAGAACTTTGAGCCAGCGGAGGTTATAGACTTAGGTACAACGGATGTAGATGTTTTAGAAGTAAAGGCAATAGGTCCTATTAAGTTTCAGCTGTGGGTATACTTCTTATGGTATTTATTTATAAGAAGATTTTCTAAATGGGAGCCTGTTAATAATTGTTCAACAAAGTCTTGCGAGATATTAAATATCTTAGGATACCAAGTGAAGCCGACATGTGTTCCTGTTTGGTTGTATGATAGGTTAATGAAAGGAGAATATAATGCAGATAATAATGATAGCGGGTAAGGCAAGGGCTGGTAAAACTACTCTTGCAGATATAATAGCTAAGGAGGCATTTAACAATGGCTTTGTTCCTGTGTTACTGTCGTTCGCTGGTCCACTAAAGAAAGACGCTGCGGAAAAGGGATACTGTAAGGATAAGTTTCCCGAGAAATACAGAGAGTACTGTCAAGATATAGGAGCAGCAATGAGAGAACTGGATGATGATCATTGGGTCAAGCTTATGCATTCCAGTATTTCAGAGGTACTTGTCGACGAGAAGATTCATTTAGAAAAAGGAGATAAGTTCTGGGAAAGGTGTGTCATTATAGATGATTGTAGATATGTTAATGAAATCGCCTACGGTTTAGCAAAGGATGCTATCCTATTGTTCTTGAGCGGAGGCCAGAGGACTGCTGATTGTGACGAGGAGTGGAGACAGCACGGAAGTGAAGCGCTTGCTAATCTTATAGAATCAGGTGAAGGTGATGAGTACAAGGATCTGTTCCAGCATATAATATATAACGACAAGAGTGAGAAGTCTTTATACACCAGAGTGAAGGACATGGTTCCTATATGGTGTGGCAAAAATGTAGGTAGTGATGAGAAGGGATTGTTATGTGGATGCGAAGGGTGTCGTTCACATAGAGAAAACCGTACGACGGATTTAGAAAAGTTGTTCACAGAGATGTTGGACTTAATGGATTTAGAGGAGTGGGACAATGAAGAAACCGAAGAAGATAATTCTTGATGGGGATATTATAGCATGGAAGGTTGCGTTTGTGGCTGAGTCTGAGGGGTTCATGTCTATTGATACACTTGTTGAAGGTGTAGTAAATAAATGGACACCTGATGACACGGATGAGGTAGTGATAGCTCTCAGCTGTAACGCTGATGTTAATTTCAGGAAGCTAGTGTATCCTGGGTATAAGGAAAATAGGGTAGATGTATACAAGCCTGAGTTCTTGGGTGATGTATTCGTTGCGTTGAATACCAGACATGATTGTCTTATGTATCCTACCCTAGAAGCGGATGATGTACTAGGTATACACGCCTCTTCTGGTGATGCTATATCTATTAGTATAGATAAGGATCTTAAAGGAGTGCATGGCTGGACCTACAATCCTGAGAAGAATGATGAGCCTTATTATATATCAGAAGATGATGCGGAGAGATGGTTCTGTATGCAGTGGATGGCAGGGGATACCACCGATGGGATTCCTGGTCTATGGAGAATAGGTAAGAAGACAGCTGGGAAGTTATTAGATGAATGGGCTACTGAAGATTGGCATATGTGTATACAAGAGATGTATGCCGAAGGTAAGCATGCACCAGAAAATAAACACGAAGTAGAAGACATAGCTTTAGCTATGGCAAGATGTGTACGTATACTTCATGATGAAAATTATGATATAGAAACAGGTGAGATAACTCACTGGTCCCCAAAGTTGGGCTATAAGAAAGAACAGGAGATTTGATGGATCAATTTCAAGAATTCGTGGCAACACGTAGCTATTGTAAATGGCAAGAAGACCTGAAACGAAGGGAGACATGGGATGAATGCGTAGATCGTTACTACGATTACTTCGGTCAAAGATTCCCAGAGGTGTTGGGAGAAGAGTGGGACGAAATCAGGAATTCAACCAAGGACCGCGTTGTCTTCCCGTCCATGAGAGCATTGATGACGGCGGGAGCTGCGGCAGAGGTCGACGATACCTGCCTATACAACTGTGCTTACCTCGGGATCAACTCCATTAGAGGATTCTCGGACGTACTGTATATATTATGTTGTGGTACTGGTGTAGGATTCTCTTGTGAATCTGAAGAAATAAATAAATTACCAGCCGTGCCCGTGATTACTCGGGATGATACGGTTGTTATATCTGTACAAGACTCTAGGCGGGGATGGGCTGATGCGTTCAACGCTTTGCTGACTGCACTTTATGGTGGGTTCCATCCTACTTGGGACACGTCCCTAGTACGACCTAAAGGAGCACGGCTAAAGACTTTTGGCGGACAGGCATCTGGACCTGAACCACTTGAGCGATTGTTTAAGTATGTGGTCAAGGTGTTCCTTGAAGCCGAAGAACGTAGGCTCACCCCCCTGGAGGTACACGATATAATATGTATGACCGGAGAGGTAGTTATAGCAGGAGGCGTAAGACGCTCCGCTCTAATATCTTTATCTGATCTTAATGACAGGGACATGGCTACAGCTAAGTCAGGCAATTGGTGGGAACTAGAAGGCCAACGAGGTCTAGCTAATAACTCCGCTGTATATGAAGAGAAGCCTACACTTAGCAGGTTCATTGAAGAATGGGATAACTTATACAAGTCACGCTCTGGTGAAAGAGGTATCTGTAATCGAGAAGCAATGGCTAAGCTAGCTAAGATGTCAGGTAGAGATGAGTGCCGTTGGGGTACTAACCCCTGCTGTGAAATCATCTTAATGCCTCAACAGTTCTGTAATTTATCAGAGGTTGTTATTAAACCTTATGATAACCTAGCTACCCTACGAAAGAAGGTTCGCCAGGCGGCTATACTAGGCACAATCCAATCAGCATGTACGAGGTTTACTTACCTAGCACCTGAATGGAAAGCTAACTGCGATAAAGAAGCTTTGCTTGGCGTATCCTTTACGGGTGTTTATGATAACGCTCTTATGTGTACTCCTAGTGATGAACTTAATAGTATATTAAATGAGCTTAAACAAATAGCTAAGGATACTAACGAAGAGTGGGCAGAGAGGCTAGGTATTAATACCTCTAAGGCTGTAACATGCTGTAAACCCTCAGGAACTACATCATGTGTTGCTGGTACATCATCAGGAATGCACCCAAGATACTCTAGTTATTATATTAGACGGGTACGTATTGATACAGCCAACCCTTTGTGTAGATTTATGAAGCACATGGAAGTTCCTAATGAGCCGTGCCTTGACAACCCAGATCACACTACAATATTCTCATTTGTTGACAGGGCTCCAGAGGAATCAAAGACGTATGAAGATTACAGCCCCATTGATCATCTTAATGTGTGGTTAACATACCAAAAGGAATGGTGTGAACATAAGCCCAGTATTACTGTAGATTACACCGACGATACCTTTCTAGGTATAGGTCAATGGGTCTGGGATAACTGGGACTGGGTTTCTGGTATAGCTTTTATGCCAGACAACCACATCTATAGAGAGCAACTCCCCTTTGAGGCTGTGTCTGAAGAGAAGTACTATGAGATGCTTAGTCTTATGCCTGCAAATATAGACTGGAGACGTTTAAAGGAATTCGAAACAGAAGATACAACAGTTAGCTCACAATCTCTAGCGTGTGTTGGGGGATCTTGTGAGGTTGTGGATATAGAAGGAGAATGAAATGGATATTATGACAGGATTATACAGTAGAGTAGAGAACCCCAAGGCAAGAATCTTACCGAATGAGGTAAACGTGTTGCTGAGAGACTATCACGCTCGTATTAAAGCATTGGAAGAGGCGAATGAAAGACTCAAAAAACCTACCAGCAATAGATCAAGATCTAATAAATTATCTAATGCTGACGTTTCCACCTCTTGAATATAACGTAGGGGATCACATCGACTCCTTTAAAATTGAAGCTGTCTTCAGGGCAGGTCAGAGAGATATCATTAAAAGATTATCTTTGATTAAACAACAACAAGAAAAAAGGAGATAATTATGGGTGGCTCATGGAATCCGGTAGACTGGGTAGAAGATATCATTGATTGGGGCGAAGATGTTGTAGATATCATTGATGGCGATGCCCAAGAAGAAGCAGAAGAAGCGGCTGCAGCTGCAGCGGCGGCTCAGCAAGCAGAGTATGAGGCAGCGATGGCAGCAGAAGCTGCTGCTAACCAAGCATATATGGAAGAAGAATCACGTCGTAATAGGATAGCTGGTATTAGAGATACCCGCGCCGACAGAAAACGTCTGCTATTAAAACAACGTAAGGCAGCCGCATCTAAGAAAGCCGGGGAAAAACGGGGAGCTGAGGGGGCTCGTCTTACAGGGGTAGCAGCCGCAAGAGGTGGCACTGGAAAACTAAAAACTGGTGCAGGCACAAGAGGCGCCAGTACTCAGAAAGATTATGGTAAGTGGGGAGCAAAGGGTTCTGGTCTTAGTTTAACGCTAAGAGGTGCTGGTGCTACAAGGAAGAGACCACAGTAATGGGTGGTCTATTCGGAGCGGACGCCCCGCAAACTTACAATCCTATGTCACCAGAAGCGATAGCATTACGTCATGATGAGATGGTACACCAGAAAGAAATGGCTCGGGAAGAAGCTGCTTACCAAAGACAGATGGCAATGGAAGACCGAGAATGGCAAGAAGATCTAGAAAGTTCACGGGCTCTCCGTAAACAAAAGGAAGAAGAAGAACGTATCAGGGCTCTTCGGGATGAGCAATCAAATATTAACGAGGAAGTTGCGGAACAGATTGCAGAGGGACAACAAGATGTTGACCAGCAATACACGCAGATGTGGTCTAGTCTATCGAACGGAGTTACCTCTGGAGACAGGACATCTCAAGCACATACGACTCCTGCTAGGAGTAAGAAGAGAATGGACAGCGCCTTCTCATCTTTCTTAAGGGGTGAGCTATAATGAATTTACCGGATAGGTTTAATGTAATGGATTCTTTCCGTACCAGTAAACTACAGCGGTGTCGATACTTTAGTTCTTTAACTTTACCTACTATATTACCCCCGGATGGGTGGACAGAACAAGAGGAGTTACCTCAGCCTTTTAGTTCACAAGCCGCAAGAGGTGTTACATCTATGGCAAGTAGAATGCTTAGTGCTTTACTGCCTTTGAATGACCTTCCGTTTTTTAAGTTTGAACTAGGTTCTGGAGAAGAACCTGAGCCAGATATCTATTCATATCTTGATGCATTAAGCTATCAAGTATTTAATAAATTATCTTCGGCTAATTTACGAGAGATTATATACCAGGCTTTACAACATCTCATAATCGTTGGCGATGTCCTTCTTATTATGGATGATGATTTTAATTTTAGATTACAGAGATTAGATCAGTACGTATCCAAGAGAGATGTTCATGGTGTTTTAGAGGAGTTAATATACATTGAGTTCCAGTCTATTGAAACTGAAACAGAAGACCTAATAGCATCATACACAAGCCAATCTTCTTTAGATCACAAAGGTTATAAGAAGATATATGTTAGGGCACATAAGTCCGATGACAAGTGGCTTGTAGAAAAACAAGATGCCGATGGTAATGTTATTGAGAAGGGTGAGTATGCTTCGCAACCTCCCTTCATAGCACTGCGTTGGTCTGCTATACCCGGAGAAAACTATGGTAGATCTCATATTGAAGATATGATAGGAGATATCAAAGCCTTAGAGGCATTTACTGAGGGCTTAATATACGGTGTAACAGCTGCCTCTTTGTTCTGGATGGGCATAGACCCAGCAGGTATGACAGAGTTAGATGATGTTGCGTCCAGTCCTACAGGTTCCTGGGTATCAGCCAGAGCTGGAGAAGTCTTTACTATTAGCCCCGCCGATACTATGAATCCTCAGATACAATCCACTCAAGCAGGTGTAAGTATTCTTAGAGAAGAAGTAGGTAAGGCATTCCTTATGGGAGGGTCTAGTATACCTCAAGGTGAAAGAGTCACAGCAACAGCTGTGCGAATGATTGGGCAAGAATTAGAACACGTACTGGGTGGAGCGTTCTCTGCTATAGCTAGGGATCTTATGAAACCTATAGTTGAACGATCTATATTCTTAATGATTTCCTCTGGTGATATAGATGAAAGACTTAAGGAGATGTTTAATGAGCAGGGTCTATTAGATGTAGAGATTGTTACAGGTCTTCAGGCGCTTAGTAGAGATACAGACCTGCAGAAACTAATGCAGATGGGAGAGATGGTACGTAACTTACCTGAGCAAGCGATGGCTATGTTTAAATGGGATCAGTATGGTGCCGCTTTAATTACAGCGCTAGGCTTTGCTCCTGACTCGTGGATTAAATCAGAGGAAGAAGTACAACAAGAACAGCAAGCTATACAAGAACAACAGATGGCTATGCAAGCACAGCAACAGGCACAAACAGGCATGACTGATGCTATTACACAAGGTGCTGCACAAATGGCGCAGCAAGATATAGAACAAACCGGCGGACAAGGCATACAGCAGATGATGCAAGGAGCAATGTAAATTATGGCAAAATTATACGTAACAGCTGGCGCATCGTCGGCATACGCAACAACAACAACAAATGGTTTAAAGGTCAAGAGCTCTGGTCCTACTGAAGAACTTACTTCAGGAAAAGAGAGCTATGGTATTACTCATGATGCAATTAATACCAACGCGACTGGTATATTAGGGAAAAAAGTTACTGTCGGTTTGAATATTACGTCACCGTACACTAACGGTACTGCTTCGACAGGCTCTACAGCTACTTTTACCTTCGATAGTGCCGCCTCTATACGTGGTGGTTCTGCTGACGGTAAATATATAACCCTTACTTCAACAGACGGTGAGGAACGAACTTACACAGCAAGGGATAGAGTACAGGCTACGGGTAGTATTACGATTACTAACTATATTAATATCACGCCTGCTAATACTTACTCTACTGCAACCTTTACATTTGGAGATACGGAGTTCGATGCCACTAATGACGAAACAATCACACTGATAGATCATGCAGGACTTAGTAAAACATATGTATGTAAAAATGATTATAGCGCTTCTAGTGCATTAGAATGGAACGCAGGCGCTAGCGCCTCCGCTTCTGCTGCTAACTTTAAGATAGTAGTCGAAGCTTCTACTGGGCATAACGGAACCTTAGATGTTGCTGTAGTAGACGGAGCTGTGACTATAACAGCAGATACTGCAACTACAACAGGGAATACTACTATTGCACACAGCGCGGGATTCGATGCTCTTTGTGATGTAAACCCTCCAGCAGCATTTGCTGGTGGTCTTGCAGGAGGAGTTCATACTGCTACTATTACTACTAGCGACGGCACAGTAGTTACAGCTACCTCTTCAGAATTAACAACGACTAGTACTGATACAGACACTCCAACCTTCCAAGTATTGACAAGTAACGATGCCACTGCAACGAATCTAGCTACGTGCCTTAATGCAAATGGTAAATTAACAGCTACTGTCTTAGGTGCAGTAGTAACTATTACTCAATCTTTAGCGGGCACTGCGGGCAATACTGCTATAACTCTTGCAGATCCTGAAACAGATGGCATGACTAAGGCCGACTTTACTGGAGGTACTGGGGCAGCTCTAACAGAAAACGAATTTGACGTAGGGTCAAGTGCTACAGATACCGCCCTTTCATTTGAACTCGCGGTAGAAAACGCAACCCATGGTCATGGGACAGCCTTTACTGTTGTCCCTACTGCAGGTCTTATTCTAATAACACAAGCAGTAGCAGGTCCGGAAGGTGATACCATTATTTCTACAGACTTTGATTTGATTTGTTCAATCGATCCGCCCTCTTACTTTAGCGGAGGAGGGACTTCTATTACTCCTGATTTAGTAGCACAGTTTTCACACAACGGAAACGATTGGGGTGGTGATATAGTCGTAGCTTCTGATATTGAAGCGGATGTTGCAGGTATTAAGTTATATCAAGTAGATCTAACTAATATGCTAGTACCTTATATGCGTTTAGTTTTTAATAATACGAACGCTCCGGTAGAAAAATTAGGTGTCCACGAGTCTTTCTATGTCCACAGATAAAGATATATGTGAGGGCATAAGTACTACTCTTGAAGCGACCCAAGCAACACGGGGGAACAGCGCTGCTCCTGATACAAATTACGGATTAATTACTGCCATGAAAATTGGCTATAGTACTGGTAGTGGTGGTACCTTCGGTAATGCTTGGATTGAGTTTGATGTTTCACAATTCGAGGAGAACGTTCAGAATAATGAAGTTGTTGAGGCTGAGTTGCTTCTTACAGTAATGACTGAATGGGGCACCACTGCACAAGAAGAACTAACTCTAGCACGATGTACGAAAGCGTTTGTTGAAACGGAAGCCACTTGGAATGACTATGCTGATGGCGAGAGTTGGGATACTCCAGGCGGTGATCATTCTACGACAGAAACTGTGTACACATCGATGACAGTCGGGGATGAGTCGGGCGATCAGAGGGTAGATATCAAAGAATTGGTTGTTGATGCAATTGAAAACCGAGACGGTATATTACGGATAATGATCTTTATGCCAGAGTCACCAGGATATGCAGCTATTGCAAACTATGGCGATGACGAACACGCAACAAAATTTCCTACCTTAACTGTTACTACTGTCGCACAAAAAACTGCTGTAGGTCTTCGATCGAACAATGCATTTACTCTGGATATAATAGGCGGAGATGATTTAACAACTACAAACTGTATCCTTAGAGAGAATAAGACTACTTTACTTGGACGAGGATCTCGCGCTTACGTTCAAGAGGTGCGTGATAACATGGTAACTTATAGAAATCTTAGTCCTCCTCCCCATTATCAGGATGAGTGGGCTTTTAATAAAAACAATCTATGGACTCCTGCTGAACTAGAAGGTCTAGAGACATGGTTCAGCCCTGAGTCTTTCTATCACGATGTAGATGATGATCAAGTATGTACTAAGCTGCAGAATAGATCAACTATTGCCGACGCTGGTGCGGGTGCGACAGGAGGAATAACAACCTCTTTTACGGAAACTTACCGTGGTTTAAATGGGTTAGCATTTACCTACAACCCTGCGATTCCAGAACTGGATCCCTATTATAAGGTAAGAGATGAGACAGACTGGAACGTAGGAACCAGTGATTTCTTCGGCTGTATCTTATTGTCGGGAGCCGATACTGATTCAGATGCACTTGAATATATATTAAATAAAGAGGATGGCTTCTATTTGAGACATGACTGGACCTCAACTAAGAAGGACGTGGCGTTTGGTTACGGCTCTGGGTTTACTTCGGGCCAGCTTACAGAAGCAGGAGGGGCACAGGCTGGTGATTATCTTATATATTCCTTTGGAAGAAAGGGTGGTTATATGTTTCTTCGAGGTCTTACCGAGTCTCGCGAAGATGAAATGGTTTCTGATCGAGATTACACTAGAGATTTAGATGTTCTTTCTGAGCCGTGGATTGGAAAGAAAGACAGCAGTACAAACGGCGGGTTTAACAAAGATTTTGTAGAGCTTATTTTTGTAAACGATGCTATTGGCGGGGGTGAAGTATCTGATCTTACTAATGTAAAAAAGACAGAGGGATATCTCGCTCATAAATATAATTTAACTTTGCCTTCAACACACGAATATTATGAGGAAGGTCCTAAAGTAGATGAGTAATAATTGTACATTAACAAGAGCAGGAGGAGCGTAATGACTGAAGATCCTTGGGAGAATCGCCATCCTGGCTCTAACGGATGGGATCAATATAAACGACTGGTTATTAACGAGCTAGAAAGAACAAATCACAGATTGGATATGGTTGATAAAAGACTATCAAAAATAGAAAAGAATATAGTGATA
>Ga0208299_1001192_pt1 | contig 20088 bp, 30 predicted proteins | sample 15_taG_FD_184089 | JGI IMG/M metagenome (GOLD analysis project Ga0208299, IMG submission 184089) | Marine viral communities from the Subarctic Pacific Ocean - 15_ETSP_OMZ_AT15312 metaG (SPAdes) (version 2) | ecosystem: Environmental > Aquatic > Marine > Oceanic | place: Pacific Ocean | collected...
TCATGTGAAACAACATAGGCAAAACACTCATCCGGGGCAGAAGCGGTGACGGTCGCATTTGCGTACATGAGACTGGTGTATTTATCATCAAGATAAATCCAATAGTCTCCATTTCCCGCCTTTGTCGCTGTAAAGCCGATACCGTCAGCAACAGTCGCGACGCCACTGCCGTCAGTGGTAACCCGCCCAGCAATAATCTTCAGCTCACGTTCAAGCGCCTGAACATCTTTAAAATCCCTATTAGCCATAATTCATCTCCCTTCAATGAGTTAAATTATGCCAATGCTACGCGGCAGTTATAGCCAGGAGCATTGCAAGAAACGTTGCCGTAAAAACCGATACGTGTTTCGTACGCATCTGCGTCCGTTACGCGAAGCATGTTTTGGCCATCAAGGTCAAGAATACTAACTGCTTGTCCAAGACTGTTTAGAGTCCAGGTATTTAGCTGAAGCATCCATGCAACGTTTGGCTGACAGTTATGGTCAGGAATAACCTTCATGTGACCACGGGGACCATTTACAACCAATGCATCAAAGCCAACACTAGCATCGCTAGTCTTAACTTTGTCGTATTGAACTTTAGACCCAAGAGCTTTTTCAAGGTTTGAGTAACTAGCAAAGTCCATAAAGATGTGGTCAGGGGCGCCGCCTTCGCGACCAATTAGAGACGCTCCTTCAATAAGAGCTTCCTCAATCGGCAAGGCAGAACCGTCAAACCGGTTTCCACCCAATCGAGTAGTGTCGGCTGTTCGGTTAACACCAAAGTGTAACGTTGCTCCTGGGGCTGATTCCGGGCACCAAGCCTCAAGTCCAGAAATCTTTAAAAGATCGTCTGCTTCTGTATAATCGCCTGCTTGAAAGACAGCATCGGCAGATCCAGAAGAAAGAATGTCGGCATCAAGAGCCGCGCTCACAGTAATTACACCAGTTACACGGTTAATGGCCGAAATTGTTCGTGCGCCACCAGAGCGAAGAGCCGATGCACCGTCAGCAGCAAAAACAATACTCATCCCGACTTCAAAGTTTACCACGTCCGCAATTGGGTTTAGTGTAAACGATGAGGCCGTAACAGGGTCAACGGTTACTGTACCAATTTGACCTGAACCATTTCGATACATTGCAACTGAAAGAGAGCGCTTAAGGCTATGAATTGCCCCGTCAATCTCGTTGCTTGCATAGCGAACAAAGGCGTCAGCATTGCCAGCAGAGGCACGAATTGCCTCATGTTGAATCGCCGCGAATGAGTAGTCTTTTACCCGCGTCAAAAAGAATTGACGCATAACAGACGTTGATGTGTTTGCTTGGCCTGTGCCAAAAGTAGCACTTCGGCGCTGCGGCCCAGTAACAACAAGTGGTACGGGCATTCCGTCACCACCAAACTTTTCATACTTAGGCATAAGAGCGAAAAGCGGGTTGTGCTCATACGTCATCGTTTTGATGCGCTCAGCTTTGTAGTGTTCTTTTAGGAGGTTATTAACCCCCGCTGCGGATGTGTCGATTCCTAATGGAGTTCCAGTAGCCATAATTTATCTCGCTTGCCCTGCTTCAATCATGCGGGCGATACGCTCCAGGGATTCTTCGCGAGACAACATACCAGTGTCTTTCTCGCTCGCCCCCGTAGCAAGTTGATTTGTCAGTGTCTTTGGTTTTTTCTGAGCCCTTTTTACGGGTTCAGTTCCTACTGCGTCATCAACCGGCGTTTCCTGCGACTCCGATGCTGGCCGTGAAAGCCCATACTTCTTCTGCAACTTTTCAGCCTTAAAATAACCCTCCAGCGACTCTTCAAGGCTTTCTTCTACAAGGTCTGCCGCTTGGGCTGCCGTTATTTCACGGCCATTATTCTCGTAAAAGTCACGCATAAGCTGCGGCACCATCCACTGCATGTTTCCGGCACGTAAAAGCTCATACTTTGGTTCATTGTCCACGAATTTTGAAACTTGGTCAACAAAGGAGTTCCACTCAGTGGTTTCTTTTTGCTTTGTTGCGGTTTCTTCTTTTTCTTTTTGAGCATTAATTAACGCTTCGATTTGTTTTGCCTGCTCTTCAATTTTTTGCGTCATTACGCTTTCAGCGGGCAATTCACCGTTAATATCCTGGTGCAACAGGTCTTTTATGCTCACCCCATTACTCTTTAGAAACTCTAAAGGATTGGTTTGAGCAAGCTTTCGAGCATCTTTTATTGCTTGAATTTCGGCTTTTAACTGCTCGTTTTCAGATTTAAACAGCTTTGAAGCTTCTTGTTGTTGCTGAAATGCTGCCTCTTTTCGCGCAATTGCAGCAAACGCGCTAACAACATCGGGCGATGGCTCCGCTGACGGTTCAGGCGACGGCGCCACCTCCGCTACAGATAACTCACCCTCCGGTGCGGATAATTCAGGCTCTACGGCAACTTCAGCTTCTACTGCGACTTCTTGCACTTCTTCACTCATAATGTCTCCTACATTGGAATTGCTTGGTCAGCCCCTTGTGGTGCTGCGGCTTCTTCAGCCATCATTTGTTCGCCCATTGCTGGTGGTGTAGCGCCAGTTGGCGCAATCATGCCCTCTGGCCCCATTGCTTCGCCAGGTGCCCCGCCTTGAGGTCCCATCTGGGATTGGGCCTGCATTTGTGCCTCTGCTTGGGCCTTTTGCGCTTCTGCCTGCATTCTCCCGATAAGAGATACACAGTCCTCCATGAACCTACGCAGCAAATCCTGTCGCTCTTCTGGGACCTTGTTTACCTTGGCTTTTAAATAAGCCGAACGAACCAAGCGCATTGCTAACGGTAAGTCAGTAAAAGGCTCAGGAGGGGAATAAATCCCATGCTCAAGCATCTGCTCAATTTGCTGCATTACGTCATCATAAGCAGCCATTGCCATGTTATTCACAGCGGCAATATCTGGATAATCAAGAAGACCGCGAGCCTCTTGCTGGGAAAGCATCCCGGCCTGAAGCATTTCAATGACTTTTTGAAGCTTACCGGCAGGAGTCGTTGGCAGAAGATTGGTTGGATAAATCTTCATAACGTACTGGTCATTTTTAAGATTAATATCTTTCCATTTTATCTTTTCGATAAATTTATCACCGTGACTAATAACCTCGAAGTTATCCCCGCGCTCAGCGGCAGTACGCGCAATATCAATCATCTGATGCGCTGCGTCCAAAAAGACACGTTCATACTGCTGCGCGGTAATCATAAAACGCTCGGTTTCGATATCCTGGAACTCACGAAGAGCTACACCAGACTCTAGTCCTGCTGGCTTTTTAGACTGTGCCGCTAATTGAGAAATACCCGTAATCTCATAGGCTCGATTAAATAACCGGTCTAAGTGAGAAAAAATTTCACCCGATACAGTCTTAGGGACAAAGAACTGAGGCGGCGTGCCTCGGTACTCAATAACACCCCAAGTTTCGTTATTTAGGTGAGCTTTGGCAATCTTGGAGCCTGCTTCAACAAAAACCTTTGGCTTTGCCAGGTGCATTTGTTCCTGGATATTAAAAAGCAGCTTATTAATTTCTAACTGAATACCAGTCAGTTGTTCAGAGAGCCCTTGCCCGAAGAAGCCGAGAAGGCGTTCAGTCCATCGGATAAACACGAACGGAAAGTAATCGCGCTCATACGGTTCTTCGAGCAGCGTAGCGCCATCAATGCAAATAGCGTGGCGTCCATCTCCGGCGTCCTTACCACTAGGTAAGTGCCAAGCTTCGATGCACAGGATTTGACTGCTGTGGTCTTCATCTCCGTAGTCACCCTCTGGTGGCGCCGCTGAATAAATTTCATCGCGCCTCTCTGGATAAATAGCATGAAGAACATCCCTATCGACATACTTGACCTGGAAAAGCTGGCGAGGCTTACCGTAAACAGCCTCTCGGTCATCGACAACAATTTCATCAGGAAAGACTCGCTCTACTTCGATTTGTTCCTGGCCTTCGTAAATCTTCATTGCGCCTGTGCCAAAAACACAAGCATCCATAAAAACCCTTGGAGCTATGTCGTAAATCTTGGTGGCGTAAAATTGACCTTCACAAAACTTATCGAGCAATTTAGCGCGTCTTTGCATCCGATAATCGCCATCACTGGTCAAAAAGGTCGCTTTAGGGCGGTTTTTTGCGATTTTAGCGGTAACAGTGTCACACATTGACTGAATAACATTCAAAGTTACTCTGTGACGCATCGATGTGCTCTTGCTTCGAGCGTAGGTACTGCTACTCAAGCCAGAATTATAATAATTGCCATAGAGCCGAAGGTTTTGAAGGTTTTGTTCCTTACGATAGCTTTGGTCATCCAAAATAGCTTCGTATCGTTCCATCACGCCTTCATGGGCATCTTTTTTAGAGTTCCACCAGTTTTCCATCATCATCCCCCAGAGGAATAGTAGAGTAAGAAGTCATCTTCTTTTTCAGGGTCGAGGTCAGCTTGCTGATAATCTTCAGGAATAGCAAACCCAACTTCTGGAACCTTATCAGGAAACACGACTGAAATTTTACCATTTGGAGTCTCATAACTGATACTTTTTGCGCCAATGCTTTGGCCAAACTGTACAGCTTCTTTTAATTCATCATCCATTCAAGGTTACCTGTCCCTTCATTGTCGTTATCTTCAAGCTTCATAGCTGCGTTTTCCCAGTATTCATCTTCTAGTTTTTTATAATACTCAGGGGTTCCCCTGGATGGCGGCAAGATAGCTTCTTCATGAGTAAAGTGCTTGGATTCTCTCCAGGCATAAAGGCAGGCATCGGCGAGGTGGTTATCAAACCGGCCATCTTCTTTTCGGCGGTCCTCGTCCCACTGTAAGAGACGCCACTCATCCACTAAATCTGACAAGCCATTTACTAAAATATTTCCAGCAGCTAAATCTGAGTTCATTAATTCGATGTAAGCCGCTTTGTTTCGTTTTTCTGCCGCCTGGATAGGCAGAGCCCACCGCTGGCGAAATTCTTCGACAATTGATTTACCTAGTCCACCCGTATCAGCGACTATCGACGTAAAATTATACATCTCATTATATTCATGAATTTTCTGGGCAATGTCTGAAGGAAGCATTTTCGACTGCTTGAAAGTATCCACCACATAAAAATGCGGCAAGTCAGCGCTGTACGCCCCAATAACAAAGGCCGTTGCGTCTTCATAACCTAAATCCACCCCTAGAATGTAGTCAAAATCATGCTCATGGTGCGGCACGTCATCATAAAAATTCTTTTCTTCAGAGTATTTATAAACCAAGGAGTCTTCAGACCTAATCCATTGGCCCTTCCACTCTCGAAGATAAACCGGGTTTGTGTCGTCCCATTTCTTCTGGCGCATACGCTTTTCAAGCCAGTCCTTGGCGTGAGGTATGTGCGGGTTGTCCATAATGGTCCAGTGGTGGTTACTGTAGGCAAACGCGGGATTTGTCGTTGCATGAAAGAATGTGCCCGAACAAGCAGCGTTAGGTGTCCCAATCATTGCTAGTGTGCCGTTATGGTCAATAAGCGCAGGCTCAAGAACCTCTTGAACAAGCTCTTCCATGTGGGCACCAAAACTAGCAGCCTCATCAAGAATAACTAGACGGTAAGCAGACCCACGAAGCTTATCGATATCAGCCTCATCGTTAGCGCCGGTTAAAATTATTTGGCTGTTATTGGGCAGTGTCGCCACGAGCTCTGAGTTATTAAACCGCATTCCTATGTGGTATTTCCGGTTTGCTCTTTTAAGCTCCATCCACATTAGACGCTTAGCACTTGTGCGTGTAAGTGCGATGTAGGCCGACAATGAATCAGGATGTTTAGATGCTGTTTCAATCAGGTAGTAACAACTGGCGTAAGTCTTACCAGCTCGCCGAGAACACAAAGCGGTTTTAAAAGAAGAGGGATCATTAATAAACGCGAGCTGTTGCTCGAATAAGTCCTCTTGCCACCGATAACTGCGGTCTTTAGATGCAGCCGTATCCTCTTTAAGAGCATTGGCATCACCAAAGCGCTTAACAAATTCCTTAAGAACCTGGCGAGAGGCGTATGACTCAGGCGGCTTTGACATCCGTTACCTTCTTAGGCCGACCTTTTTTTGGCGCAGCTTTGCCTTTTGTCCGGCACCAAGAGATTGAAGTCATCGGGAGCCAATAAGAACCCTTCTTCTTATCGACAACCCGAACCCCCAAAACTCCCTCGACTTTTTCAAAACCCAGCTCAAAATGGTCAGAAGATAAAAAACTCTTGTTTATTACGCTTCGGGCCGATTCTGTAAGTTGTATTCCTACAATCTCCATTCTTCACTCTCAATCTTTTCCAAGCCCTCGGGTCTTTGGATGTTTGGGACATAAAACAGATTATAGGGCTGCTTTAGGTCTTTGAATATAAAACTTTTATGGCTACAGAGGATAGGTTCGCCCTTCTCGTGCTCAAAAAAGCCTAAAAGGGCCTTACATAGCCCGAATTTACGTAATGATTTCTTGGTGTAAGCAAAATGAACGATAAAACGATTGTTCTTAGTACGCACACCACAAACCCAGGCAAATATTAGATTTGGGTCTTCGTTTGAGCAAGCAATAACCGTAATCGAGTTTTCCATGAGGTTTTTTATGACTTCTCGATGGGATTTAAAGAAAAGGGGCTGGTACTGGTCTTTGTTTTGGACCCACCAGGAATCTAGCCAGCTTTTATAAACAAAGCTCGAATCACCTTGGTCGGCTAGACGGATATACACAGGCAGCTTATCGTTGTGCATCATTGGATTATAAGGGGGCGCCGCTTCGGTGGTCATTTATCACTGTCCTTTAATCGGTCGCTTGTCATTTCGGCCAGCTTGATTAAGTCAGCGTCACTCATGGCGTCTAGGTCAGACTGCTCCTTGAGCTCTTTTTCAATGCCGACAATCTGGGCCAGTGAGCGGGTCATCTGCCCGAAGGAATGCACCTGTTGGCGGTCTAGGCCGCTACTTGAGGTAGAAACCCTAAGATGGTGCCTTACCTCGGAATCAATCACCGCAAGGGCGTTTTCCATGATGCTGTGGAGACTAGGCATAACCCGAATATCAATTAGGTCAGCTTGGCGCTTATTTATCTGGACTCTGGACCCCTCGGTTTCAAGGTCCTGCTCGGCGAGCTCTAGGATTTCTCGGCGGTCTAGCTTGCCACCTTTAGTCTTGCAAGCCTCGTCATATCGGACCTCAAGACTCTTCCCCATATAGATTTTCTTCTTCGACATAGTTCACCCGCAATTTGGACGGGGGCGGTTTTTACACCTCTGGTTTCATCCCCCGGCATCAAAAATAAAACAGAGGGGAGTTTAAATCAAATTTTATAAATTATTTAATAATGTACCGCACTGCGTCAAATGTAATTAAGGGGGAGTGAGTGTGAGGTTATTAAATATTAAAAGGGAAACCCCGGCGCGGGGGTGCCCCCTACCCCTTAGTCGATTGTTTATAATTCGGAAAGTACGCCGCAACGCCGCACAGAATACAAGCCTATTGATACCAGCCACTTACCCCATTTTCACTTATTCGGTTGCGGTCAACCACTACCGAACGAACGACGGTCGACCATCCAGCAAACACCTTTGGGGATATTACAAAAGCCGATTCAGGATAGGCCACAACCACCGAATAATCGAACCGAACAAAATACAGCCCTTTGTGCGCCCTTGTGGCGCCGACCACGCACAAGCCACGGAAAAACCACACCACAGCTCTCGAGCGTCTCGAGCGTAGCACCCAGCGCGCGCGTTTTGTGCGCGCGGCGTCGAAAATAGATAAAAATCGAATAAAATAGATAAAAATCTATCGCCCTGACTTCTGCCAGCAATAAATTATCACCAGTGGCGCCGATAAAAGCACCACAACGGCAGAGGATAGCTTGTAAGGGGATAAAGTGAGCCAGATACACCGCAAGCGGAGTCAAATTAATGCTGTGATGTACCTGACTCCGAAGTTAACTTAATCAGATTCTCACATCATCGGGCCAATTGTCTAGCATGTACGAACCACCGCACGAACTACCGAAAATCACAGAAAAGTTTGTACACCTGTAATAAGGCCCTCTAACAAATTCTTTTATATTATTGTCTCTTACTACATGTTTCATACACTAGCGGCATCCTGTTGGGGTTTAGACATCAAAACAGGCCCTTTTCGCTACATGCTACGTGCATGGCTTGCGCGATGCTGGCTTGTCTTCGTGCATGCTTCACAGCAAAAAAAATGCCCCGCATGATCGAAACCGTGCGGAGCATGTATGAAAATTTTCTTTCGTGCGGTGCTAGCGCGATGCTAAATCCGTCCAATCGACCCAGAAAACTTGAGGCCCATCTCGCACATCATAGAACTTTACTTGGCACCTTCTGCCGATTGTAGCCAGCCTCACAACTTCCACCCGTTTACCGTTGGCCAAGTAACCTTGGGTTCCTGGTTTTATCGGCCAAACTCTAATAGTGCCCGATGCGATTGATTGTTTACCCATTGCCCACCTCGATTTTAAATTGTTCTCTAATCTCACATTCAAACACTCGGAGACTCGCCCGCTTATCTTGCTTGATGCAAGGCCGCACAGCTTCGAAAAACCGGTGAGGGTTGCCGCACGGCGTGGTAAGAATCAAACAGGTTAACCGCGTTCCCGTGGTCTGCTCTGGCAAAAACTGGAAACCCCAACCCGGAGACCAATTGACAGGCGGCATCGTTTCCAACCGCTCGTGATACTTTGCCGATGTAATCTCTACCCATTCATCCGTCATTTCTTCACCTTCCCCGCCCGAATCAGCGGCTTTAATTTTACATTATTTTCCCGTGCTACATCTTCCACGGCTTTACGTGTTGCGGAGCGGTTCCCATGCCAGCGCAGAAAGCCCACCCCCCCGAACTCAACCCCTTCAGGGGCTTGCTCTTGCTTGTCTTTTTGTGAGGGGCAACCGGGGAAGCCCATAACAGGCCCAACGCCAAGCCATGCAGCACAGGCGGAAAACTCAAAGGTTTTATACTCGTAAGATTTCCAGCTTCGCCCCGTTTCAGACTCCAAGCCCTTGAACGTGGCAACCCGCACAGCATGAGAGGAAGAAAGCCCCAACTTAGAAAGCTGGAGCCAACCCCACCAGATGCGCGCTAACTTCTTTAGTTCTTTTTCGCTGAATGCTGGCATTACCTACCCACCTTTACTTTGAACCCAGCATTACGGCCCGCCGCCAAGTCATCCACCGCACAATAGGTGTTATCTACAAAATCAAGAACAACCACCTCTTGACCATATAAACCCGGGCTAAATCCCAAATCCGCAGCATCGGCCAAATACACTTCTTTAACTGTTTTAGCCTCAGTACATGAGCCACTAGGGGCCACCTTCTGACCAACAAGCAATTGAGCATCCTCAAGTTTTTTCATTAGTCGGGGCGAGATATGCCCGTTTGGCTCGTCGGGGTGATAGTCTCGCGGCTCATCCTCAACCGGCTCAGAAGCAGCAGCACACAGCATAGCGTTAGAGCTTGGCTCGTCAAACCGCTCATACTTGTCTGGGTTGCTCATAATCTCAGCGAGGGATACCCCGTGCAGCTCTTCCGCCTCTCGTGCAGCGGCTGCAAATAATTCTTTGTTCTCGTTGTCAGTCATTCTTGACCCTTTCAGCAATTTGTTAGTCCAGCCTTTATTGTAGCGGATAACCGCAACAAGTAAAGAAAAAAAAGGGGGCAAAAAGCCCCCAATTCTATGATTTTTCTATGATTTTTCAGCTTGTGCCAGGTGGCCTGGCAAGAGGCACCCCGCTTTTATAAAATGCCCTCCGCCGGTCAGAATCCCAGCCCGTCAAGCCGCAAAGCTTGCCCTCATACTCTAGAGTTTTAGGCAGTGCATAAAACTCGGCAGCATCGGCGCAATCCACCCAAAGGCAGACGACGACGAACGACGACGGCGACGACGACGACGACCACCACGACGCGACAAACGGGTCATGTGGTGGCAAGAGCTCAACGACGACGGGAAAAAACTCTGGCCTTGCGCGTGCTATGTTAATCATCGGCCTTTACCCTTTCAGCAATCGACGCGACGACAACCGCCACCGCCTCGGATCCATCAAGGTGTAATTCCTTGGACGACTCAAGCCAAACTTCTTTGGTGTCACCGTGCCCACCTTCTAAGTAGTAATCAGACCCAGCAATTCGGGCCAAAGCATTGAGCCCATTGACGAGAGATTCAATAAGCTTGTTTTTGTTTTCTTCTCGAAGCTTTTTAAACCTATCTTCTGCCTCCGAGCGTGCCGCTTTTATCTCTTTAACTTCTGCATTGGAGAACCGGCAGGTCCTTTTATTGTGCCCATAGACTCCACATCGTGAGCATTTTCTCATTTTCTTAATCATTCTCTTTACCCTTTCAGTTAAAACCAGTGGTTTTTTATGTATGGTTTTTTCTCTTCTTTGTTTTCAATTGCACTTATTAAAGACCACGACATAAGCAGCGAACCCGCCGCAGCCAACAGGACATCCACAAAGGAACCCGTTGAGCCAAGGAGGCCCATGGTCATCATCGGCGGGCCGAATGCCGCCGCAAGTTTTGAAAGTTCTTTACTCATAGCTCACCCCACAATTCTCGTTGCACTGTTGTTGATTCCAATAAATTAAGCTGTATGCCGCAAGCTCAACCACCGCGTCAGCAGCCAAGCCACGCGGCCCCGGCTTTGTATCTCGGTACATCTTCCCCGTTGCTGCAATCATCCCGGCCTGAGCAATCCCGACGCCAATACAACAATCGCGGCAGGAGTCAGAAGACTCTCGACCATTGCAGAAGTGGCCACCTTTACCATCGGCTGGCCCCCATCGGCGCCCCTTCGGGCTTTTTGGAATTGGGCACGATGGTAGAGAATCCACCCCGTAGATTGTTGTTGTTTCTGAAACGTCAATCACCCGGGCAGCGCTCACCCCTATCGGGTAAAACTCTCCACTGTCACACATCAAGAGCGCCGGAATCTCACCCCCGCCTGGCAAAGCCTCAACATCGGGCAAAGAGTTCGGCATTCCAGCAGCAGACAGAAACTTTGATAAATGGTCAGTATCGCTACAACTCACCGAGCCCGGACCAGACACAACACAGACAACATCATACCCACCGCCGAATGCCTGCGATGCAATGCACATAACAACGAACGGCAGGAGAAAACTCCTACCGCTTTCTTTCTTTTTATTCTTAGTCATTTTGCTTTTCTTTCATTCGTTTATTAATTTTTTCCAACTCGCCGCGCTCAATAAGAATGACCCGGTCCTGCGCTGGCAGAATGCCGAACTCTATACTCATAATGTCCAGCCCAGCCCCCAGTGTTGAAGGCCAAGCGTAGCCGAGCACCCTGTAGTATTGCGCCCCGGCTGGGCCGCTTAAGACAACAACGGCATGCGTTGCTCTGTCTAGGTTACGCATGCTCAGCCCCCGCCTTTTCTTTGAGTTGTTGCGCCACCCACTTGGTAGTATTCCGGCCCTGCTTGTTTAACTGACGCTGCCAGCGTTCATGTGTGCGGCTGAAATTGTAGCCCTGTTGCTTCATCCACCGAGCGAGGTCTTTGCTAGTTCGAGATTCAAACTCTATACAAATTCGGTTTTCGTCCTCATCCCCGTAAGCCTTCCAATCAATCCCCTCAATTGTTCCCGTGATAACCCCAAACTCTCCCGCCTCAAGTTCTTCCTGGATAAGCTCAAGCCGCTTATTAAGTCGCCGAATTTCGGTGGTGTGTGAGGTAACACTCACCCCGGTAAGCCTTCCCGAGTATCGGCACGGGGTAGCCAACAGCCTAGCAGTCTTTTCTTTTATCCCGTCAGCGATAAGGGCTTGAATAAGGGCATCCCCCTCCAGCTTTTTCTTATGCTTGTTCAGAGACTTATTAAGCCTTTTCCCCTCGTCCCGGTATCCTTCCAAGTCTGTGATTCTGGCCTTTAGTTTCTGAATAACTTCCGGGTCATCGGCAGAGACACCGCCGCGACCGACACCAGCAGCGCGAGACTCTAAAACATTCGCTTGCTCATTGTACTGGATGCTGGCCCGCATCTTATTATCCGAGCGCTTCAATGCGTTACGGTGGCGCTTCTCTGAGTGATGCCTAATTATAATAGGCTGGCCCATCGGAATGTGCCGAGTTTCAGCCCGTGAGGCCTCAAAGCTTTCCTCTGATCTGCACCGCGCCTTATCTGCGGCAACCTCGAGACGCTCTTTTCGAGCCTCTTGACGGCCCGCATAGTCTGCGCGTCCTGGTGTTCTTGCTGTTTTTTCTTCATTCATTTTTGCACTCCGTACATTTAAAAAGTTAACCACCTCCACAGTTTACTATGGTATTGCGGGTGACCGCAACAAGAAAATGCAGGTAAAGCCCTAGACTCGAAGACTAAAAACCCGCTACTTTGGCCAGTGGACTAACACCATGTTGAGGGGATAATGATTAACACTAATTTCGTTTTAAAAGTTTCAGAATATATCGAGGCCAACCCACCGGAAAGACTAAGCGAAACGTACCTTTCCAAGCATATTGTGGGGGCTATCACACACGCATTAAAAGCAGTTGCATTTTGCGACGACGACGACGACGATTGGCGACGACGACGACGAAAGCCTGAGACAACTGGAGACGACTGGAGCACACCAGAGGATGCTCAGATAGTCGTGAGTTGCGGCGGGTCGCTATGGGTGTACGACCGTACAATTTGGCGACGCATCGACGATAAAGATTTGAAAATGCTCTGCCTTCTTTATGACGGCAAAGAGACAACCGTTAACGACAAGCCAACTGTAATTGGCATGACTGACAGGAAAGCGAAAGCAATTGCTACCCTAACAACCTTACTGCACACAACCCGGCGCCCCAACTTCTTTGATGAGCCGCCCATCGGCCTGGCATTCACTGATGGATTCTGGACGATTGAGGATGGTAGCCTCGAATGTGTCGAGCATCACCCGAAACACAAAACAACTTTCGGCTATGACTTCCCACTGGACGATGAAAACCAACCCGTTGGCGCGTGGCTCAAATACCTTGATTCGCTCTGGAGGGATGATGAAGACAAGTGTCAAAAGATTGACGCACTGCAGGAGTGGATTGGTGCAACTCTTATTGGACGCGCCACATCATACGCTAGGGCGGCTCTGTTTATCGGGACCGGTGCCAACGGCAAGAGCGTTTTGCAGACGATTATCGAAGAGCTGTTCCCGCCTCAGAATGTAACGACTGCATCACCAGCGCACTGGCACAAAGAGTACACGCTCGCGAGCCTGCAAGATTCAAGATTGAACGTGTGCTCGGAGCTGCCAGAATATCGAGCCCTCGACACGAGCGCGACTTTTAAAGCAGTGCTTAGCGGTGACCGGGTTGAGGCCCGATTAACTTACCGCGACCCGTTCTCGTTTCGTCCAATGGCTGGCCACCTCTTCGCTGCCAACGCCCTGCCAAACATCGGAAGCGGTGATTTTACCCAAGGTTTCTTTCGTCGGTTTCTTCTCTTCACGTTTAACAGGAACTTCAAAGACGATGCAGGGATGGAGCGCCGGGACCAGCAAGAGATACTGGAAGAGATAAGAGCCGAGCACGGCAGCATTCTATGGTGGGCCTTGCATGGTGCCTGTCGTCTTTTAAAGCGCGGGGAATATACTTTACCTGCAAGCCATGAGCTGACCATCCAGGAGTGGCACCAAGATTCTGACCCTGTGCAGGATTTCATCCAGAGCTGCTGTAAGCCTGACGGTGATGGAACTCTTCTTAAGTATATCTATGATGACTATGTGACGTGGTGCGAGTCGGTTGGGCGCAAGAGAATGACCAACCGAACGCTAGCCAAACGATTGCGCCAGTTAGGAATCAATCAGTGGAGAGGAAACGGCGGGACCAAGGTGAGCCTCGCCGTTAAGATGAAAACTGAGTGGCTTGACTACGCTTAAAGATACCAGGACTCAACGGGAACCTTGCAGAGATTCTGAATAAGAATTGCACGCTTCCCTTGAGGCTTGTGTACTCCATTCTCATAACGATTCAGCATATACCTATCGCACCCCAGAACCTTTGCAGCTTGGTCCAGCGTGTAACCCTGGTCCGTTCGCCAGGCCGTTAGTAGTTTACTGCCCTGACTCGCTTCTTTTACTTCAGACATAATTTAACTCCTTCAATACTTGATGCACTTCATCGAAACCTTTGCAGACCCTAGAGACCCAGCCGCGTTTTTCTAGCTCTTCCAGCCAACGCTTTTGCTCTTCGCTCACTCTTCCACCTTTGACTCTCTTGAGTTCAATCGCCAAACCGACACTTCCCGGCCTCGAATTTTTGTCGAATATGAGAATGTCTGGGACGCCTGATTTAAGCCCTTCCGCTCGAAGCCTTGCCCCGCGAATCGCTCCTTCTTTTCCTCTGCGCCCGTGCCCCTCATTAGGGACATGGCACCACAAGAGGCCGAGCTGGTCGAGCAGCTTCGCAACTCGCACCTGCTCCTGTCGCTCCGTTGGTACGCTGCTTTGTTTTGTTTTGCGCTTGGGCCTGAGCTCTCTGGCTGCTGCCTTCTCTGCGCTGTCGTCTTTTTTTGTTCGCTCATGAAAATTCTCAATTCGCTTCAAAATTCTTGCTCGGTATTCTTCGCTACTCATTGCTCTACTTGCTCCTACAAGCTAGAATGAATTAACGAGAATTTACCCTTTCGTTAGTCCACCTGCGCGGGTGGCGCCGAGTGTTTCGCGCCACCCACCAGGATCCCCTCACTCCTCGATACCGTGCTCTGCGAGCCAGTGCTCGTATTCTTCCTTAATTTTATCGTTCACCTTTTTGTGCATAGCGCTCAAGTAGTCTTGCAGCTCCTTAAGCGTCCATGACTCTGGCGGATTCGTCATAAGGTCCCTCAGCTCTTCGTCGCACTCGTTCGCAACGTGCATAAGGACATCACTCTCACGGTCCGCGTAGTATTCCTCTGTCCACTGTTCCAGGTCCTTCATCGCTGGTCGGTCATCGTCTTCACGGCAATACCCATCGGGCAGGCCCCGTGGCTCTCCGTCGTCCATGCTTCTCTCTTCTTCTGCTCGTGTGTATGCGGCAGTTCCTTGATAATTGTAGTCACTCACTGGCCAACCTCTTTCTGGTAATCACTGTATTCAACCGCCTGCAATTTAAGAATGCCACCAGTCATAAGAGCGTTTGAAACCCCTTTGTTTTGTTGCGTCACTGCATCGTTAATGATGGCGCAAACCCATGTGGTCATATCGCCACTCAAGCCACAGTCGGCCTTAATCGCTTTAGCCAGCTCGACATCTGAAAGCTCATCAACCTCAGCTAAAGGCAAAATTCGGCAACCTTCTTTTTTTGACTTAAACGTAATCCCAAAGAACGGGTCATCCGGCTCCTTACCGTCAAACGATTCTTTGTCCATAAACTGAGAAAAAAACTTTATTGTCACTTCCATAATCAACCCTTTCTAATGATACCGTGAAACACTGCTCACTATTCTTTCAACTTCACGACGGGACACCGGCGGCAGGCACTTGAGCCTGTTCACCTTGTCGGTAAGCTCCACCACTTCCGACGCTGAGTGTCCTTCCCAGAAAAACCTACCTGCTACCTTTGCCAACTCGCCATTACGCGAGCCGTCACCGATGGCGGGCAAGCTCTCAATATCTACCTTCGGCTTTTCCTTATCGGACCCCGGCAAAGAGTGGCGCTTAAATCCGCTGCTCTTCTTCTTGATTAGATGCACAAGCCAGCCCGGTACTCCTGGAATCAGTCCCTCTTTTAGTCCTATTTCAAACTCGTACCTCTTGCCCGAATGGTGCAATGAAGGCGGCGCCACGATGTAGCCACCATCGCCCTTCAGGTCTAAACCTGGAGCAAATTTTACTTTGTTCCCAAGGCCAGACGGCTTGAAGAAAAAATGATAGCCACCACCACCCGTGACAGCTCGCGGTCCATTGGAAAAGGTAGACACGTCTCGGTGCTGCTTTACTAGCTCCCTTAGTGTCTGCTTACCCTCTTCGCCATCGACATCGAGCACGGTGAACTGGTTGCAGTGAAGACCTATGTTGTAGTTTGGATTCTCGACCCACCAACGAATCACCTGAGACATATCAGTCGTTGCGTCCTTTACCCCACGCATCGAAGCTGGATGTTTGCCAGGTGAGTCGCAGCTTGATACGCCGCAAGAGCAGACCCCCCGCACAACAGTGTGTACGGGGAAAATCTCAAACCCTTCCATTACGTACCAAGCTGCCCAGCTCTGAAGATTCACGGATGCGCGTCCTCACCCGAGCCACTGGAGGGAACCGGCGGCACAGGTGGTAAAGAATCCTCAAAGCAGTTTTCACCAAAGACTTGAACCGGGGTAAGCGTCCCAGCCTTCAGCTGATTATAGGTTTCCAGCAACCAAGTAATTTGCTTGTTGGTAACCTTGTCTAGTGTCTTAATTTCAGCAGCCTCAAGCAAGGCTTGCTGTGAAACTTTAAACTTCTCACTGTACGCCTTAATCGCAGCAGCCAACCGCTCCTTATTGGTTTTCTTCTTAGCCTTCTTCGGCTTCTCTGGGGTCAACACTCCAGGGACTTGGAGAATTGAAACAATCTCCTGCTTCTTTGGCTCCGGCTTCGGGTCCTCGCAAGAAATGTACTCAGCCTCAACAACGCCTGGAAGCGTTGAATCAGTCGGCGCCACCTTGGGCACAACTGCATCAAGGGCGGGGTGTTTTACGGGCTCAGGGTTGGGTGTAATCTGCTTGTGGTAATCACGGATCTCCTCAACCGAGCCAAAGCCCTTAAGGGCATCGGCAAATGCAGTACGCAAGCAAAATGTTCGCGCCCTCATCTGAAGCATTCTCATTGGATACTGAATCCAGGGAATCTTACTCTTGTTATTCCAGAGTCGGGCCGTCTTTGCCATGTCTACACTAAACTGGTACTCGTAAACACTGACCTCACCGAGTCGATTTAATCGCCTTACCTTGCAGTGCGCTACGGCTTGCTCTGTATCCTTGTTGTCCCAACCTTCCTGAATATCGATAAAAGTAGCGTGAGCCATGCACACCGCCAGTAACGCGTCACCCCACATCGCCGCCTTCCCATTGATTACGCTGATAGAATCCAATGACTGCAAGGGACTGAGGCCAACTTCTGCGCCCTTCTCCATTGCAATAATAATATCCTGAACCTTGCCGCGATACGCTGACGGAACAAGCCCCGACTTCGATGCAATCTCAGCCAACTGCATAACCTCAGTAAAACTTTGTGGTCCTAATTGTGTAAGTGAGTTTGTCATTATAGACCTCCTGCGAATGTTTTAGGGTAGCAGCGAGCAGCACGCTTGCCGTTCTTATCTTCCGTGAATACTGCAAAAGACTTGTCAACAAGCTTACCGTTACCACCGTCGCCAACCAGGACCGGATGGGTCAAGCGCTCATAGGAGCCAGAAGATTCAATCAGCTTATTCTGTAGCTTCGTCTTCTCCTTATTAAGCTCGCCCTCAATCGTCACAATTTCAACAATACGATTTGCGTGCTCAATCTCTTCCGGTGTCATCTGACGCTGTGAGTCAAGAAACCTCTCTCTCTCAAGCAACGTCTTGCGGCACTCGGCTGAGTCATCGACCTCTGGCGCAATGCCTGTAAGAATGTGGTCTTTCCAAAACTTAACCGAATCCTGCTCAATCTGCGCGGCTCGCTCATTATCGGCGTGAATTAGGAATGGCGTTGATAGAGCGTGGTGACTGAAATCAGCGTCAAGAATTACAAAGGGCCAACCGTATTTGTAGCACTGCATAATTGCCTGAATTTTATACATCTCAGGGACATCATCCGACATTGCCTCACCCCATGCACTGCGGTGCTGCCCATGCGCCTGCTTGAGTTCAACACCAAACAGAGCCTTGCGGTGGCGCGAAGAGGGTACGGCAAAGTAGTCGCCGGTAAGCCGCATCGGCACACCATCCACCTCATAAAACAGGGTAGGGGCTCTCTTAAGGACCACCTTATACCCGTTCTTAGAGAGGTTATTTTCAACCATCTGCGAATGCCCGTGCTCCATGAACAAGCCTCGCTCTAAAAGTTCGGTGCTCCCTTGCCTCTCTTCACCCAGGGAAATGCGTCTGAATATACTGTTTTTGCTCGACCACTTGTGTTGGCCCTGGATGGCCGCATGGTCCGTTGACGATAAAATCTTAGAATCTTTCAGTTCCATAAGAACTCCTTTTCTGTTAGTCCTGTCTTGACTGTAGGCGTTGTTGCGGTTAACGTCAACAGAAATCTAACATCAGGGAGTGACAATATGTCTTCAGTTAACAAAGTAATTCTAATCGGAAACTTAGGAAAAGACCCAGAAATCCGCTACACGCCACAAGGCGCAGCCCTTTGTAAATTTACAATGGCCACCAGCCAGAAGAAAAAAGACGGGGAAGATTCGACCCAGTGGCACAAGGTCACAATGTTCGGAAAGAAAGCAGAGGTATGCGGGGAGTATCTCAAAAAGGGCCAGAAGGTCTACATTGAGGGACGCATTGAGTATGGACAGTACCAAGACAAGGAAGGCAACACTCGCTACACGACCGACATTATCGGCTACGAGATGCAGTTTATGACGCCCAAGAACGCACCCAACAGCGGCGGGGCTCCTTTCTAATGGGCGGTATAGTATTCGCACTTTGCTTTCTGGCTCTTGCCTTTGCTCTTTTTTTTGTTGCAGTCGGGATTGAGCTAACGACTCGCCGCAAGCTTAGCAAAGGCATCCAGAAAGAAGTGGCGCAATTTAGGCGCAGAAAAAAAAGAAACGAAATATGAAACTTGCCCCACCTTCGCAACAGCGTAAATGGTTATCGAATCCCTTATGAAAATTATTTACTTAGAAGGTGGGGCATCTCATGCTTGCAATAGGTAGCCTTTTCTCTGGCATCGGTGGCCTCGAGCTGGGTCTCGAGGTTGCGGGTGTCGGCAAAACAATCTGGCAAGTTGAGCAGGATGACTTTTGCAGGAACGTACTTGCCAAGCACTGGCCAGAAGCGGAGCGATTCGATGACATCAAAACAGTTGGAGCTAACAATCTCAGATATGCAGACATCATCTGCGGAGGATTCCCCTGCCAAGACATCAGCCTGGCGGGAAGTGGCGCCGGTCTGGCTGGGGAAAGGTCCGGCCTTTGGGGGGAAATGTACCGGGTCATTCGCGAGATTCGACCGCGATTCGTCGTCGTGGAAAACGTCCCAGCTCTTACTGGGCGGGGGCTCGGAGCCGTACTCGGAGACTTGGCCTCTTGCGGGTACGATGCGGAATGGGATTGTATCAGCGCGGCATCCATCGGGGCGTGCCACCGACGCGATAGGCTTTTCATCATCGCTCATTATGCCAACACCGACAGCGGCAAAGGGCGGCAACGTCTCCAGGGGAGGCAAGCGGAAGAACGAGAAACTTTTAACCGGTGCAGCGAGGGACTTGGCGGCGGGAATGCTGCCAACCCCGACAGCGAGCCAGTACGGGACAAGCCAAAACGGGACACGAGCAGACGGGACAACGTTCAAGCAGGCAGGCAAGCCCAGTCTGTGGACGATGGCAAAGAAGGGGATTCTACCAACCCCGAGCGCGAGGGACTTCAAGAGCGGAAAAGGGCGCAAGGAGAATGGACATACGCCTCAATTGCCGGAGGTCATGGGGGGAATGTTGAACCCCGATTTTGTCCAGTCGTACATGATGGGTTTCCCGGACGGGTGGCTCGACTAAAAGCCCTTGGCAATGCTGTTGTACCAGCGGTTGCTTATCAAGTTGGTAGAGCTCTACTTCAAAGAATCAACGAGGCCAATTGTACTTGAACCACCTAGCAGCTTTTGCCTTTTCTGGTGAAGAGCCGCGAGTATCGAAGTGGACGAAGTTCTCGTAAAGACCTAATCCAAACCCAGTGCCTAATCTTCGAGCTGCATTCTCAAGCTCTATGTAGAGACGAAGCATATAAGCGCCATGCCTTTTCGTTTCATCGACGTAGGTAATATCGGCAGCATAAACAGTACCATCTCGCGGAAGATGCCAGCTCTTTGACGCGCCACCAACTGCTTTATTGTGCTTCTCGCATCGGTACGATGAGTTGATTCTTAGAGGGCCAACGACCTTACGAACGCTATCTAAAACAGTGACGAGCGACTGAGCGGGATTTGTTTTTCCGCAGCAGTTGCAAGCGAACTCTTCAG
>Ga0208299_1001193_pt1 | contig 20085 bp, 17 predicted proteins | sample 15_taG_FD_184089 | JGI IMG/M metagenome (GOLD analysis project Ga0208299, IMG submission 184089) | Marine viral communities from the Subarctic Pacific Ocean - 15_ETSP_OMZ_AT15312 metaG (SPAdes) (version 2) | ecosystem: Environmental > Aquatic > Marine > Oceanic | place: Pacific Ocean | collected...
CAATTGATGTACAAAGAGAAGTAAGTTATCATGAAGATGTATTGAGAACTATTATTGAACAATATGGGTATAATGTAAAGAAAATAGAAGAAGCTGTTGCTCTTGGATATGAGGGGTTGGTTGATACACAATTAACTGGTATTGCTATTTCAATGGGTGCTGGTATGTGTAATATTGCTGTTATGTACCAAGGAATGACTGCTCTATCATTTAGTGTTAGCCGTGGTGGTGATTGGATAGATGATAATGTATCAATGGATACGGGTGTATCAAAAGCTAAAGTTACTAATATCAAAGAGAGCTCGAGCACATTAGACCTTTCTTCCGCTACTTATCAAAATATTTATGAAGAAGATACCGAGGAGGCAAATGTATTAATTGCAATTCGTTCTTATTATGGTGCGCTTGTTAACTATTTATTAACGAATCTAAAGGTTCAATTCGATGGTGTGGAAAATGTACCTAACTTTCCTGAGGCAGTACCGATTGTTATAGGTGGCGGTACATCATTGGTTAAAGGATTTTTAGATGTTTTTAATGAACAATTTGACCAAAATGATTTTCCAATACCTGTATCGGAAATAATTTTAATTGAAGATGCTCATACAGCAGTAGCTCGTGGGTGTTTGTCTGAGGCACAATTAATTGAAGAAGATGAAGAAGATTAGTGAAGTAACTGGAACAACTGGTTCACCTGGCACAAAGGGATATACGGGATTTATGCCATCAGAAAAGTATGCTAAATATAAATCAGACTTGGCAAGAATTATTAAAAAGACAACTGGTTATGAAATGGTAGATTTTGAACCTATTGATCCAGATACGATTGATGTGAAAGATAATGAAATAAATACTGATGATGTAGATGATAAAAATATTGCTTCAGCAAAACGACATAAAGAGTTGAAAAAAGATTTCAAAAAACAAATTAAATAGTTTTAATATGTATAAAAATAAAAGAAAATATAAGAAGGGCATAAAATCATCACGATTATATGTCGAGGTTAATGATGGTAATATTGAAAGGGCAATTAGTGAATTTAAAAAAAGAGTAAAAAATTCTAATTTAATAAAGGAAATAAGAGAAAACGAGTTTTACGAAAAACCATCTGTTATTAAAAGAAGAAAGAAAAAGTTAAAAATGGTAAAAATAAGATCTTTAATTAAAGATTAGTTTTTATTTTTTTAAACATATTTATATATAACTTCAATACTCTGTGGTCATACAGAGTCTAAAAAAATTAATCCTTAATTAAAGTTCCAGAATAACTTTATTCCAATATAAAACATATATGGAGACAATAACATGTCTGATTTATTAAAAGAAGCTATTGCTGATGCTAAAGCAGTTCGTGAAACGGCACTTGCCAATGCGAAGATGGCTCTTGAAGAAGCTTTTACTCCACATCTAAAATCTATGCTTTCTGCTAAATTAGCTGAAGAAGGCGATGAAGAGGATGAAAATCCTTTTGCTGATGATGAAGATGAAGTAGAGGGTGAAGAAGATGCTGAAGAGATGGCACGCTATGAAGATGAAGAAGAAGACGAAGGCGAAATAGAAGTCGAACCTGAAGATGAGATGGAAGGTGTATCTGAAGAAGATATTATCGAAATTGATGGCGTTAAATATGCCCCAATCGTAACTGAAGATGACGAAGATGACGCAGAAGTCGAAGTAAACCCTGAAGATGAAGATGATGAAGTGGGTGAAGAACTTGATCTTGAAGCTGTAATCAAAGAGCTTGAACTAGAAATTGCTGAAGCTGACGATTCTGATGATGAAGACCTTACTGAAGGTCCTAAAGAAGATGAAGAAGAAAAAGTAACTGAAGAAGTTGACGAAGAAGAGCTTGATGAGTATTCCGGTACTAGAGCTGAAAAGCGAAAAAAATCTGGAAACAAAGTACAAGCTTACAACGAATCTGAAGATGATGAAGAAGTCATCAAAGAAGAAGAAGATACTGAAGTTCACGAGTCTGTTGATGCTATGCAATCAGAGCTTAATGAATATAAGGAAGCTGTCACATTTTTGCGTGATAAGCTTCATGAAGTTAACATCCTTAATGCTAAACTTCTCTATACCAATAAACTTTTTAAGGAATTCGTATTGAGTAATAATCAAAAACTTAAAATCGTCGAGACATTCGACAGAGCTCAAACTGCTCGTGAGATTAAGTTAGTTTATTCTACTCTTGCTGAATCTTATAAAGATAATGGTGAAAAGAAGAATGATGTAGTTAGGGAATTTGCTAGTAAAAAATCTGGCGGAACCGCACCTAAGACCAAAATCATTAGTGAAGAAGTCGAAGTTGCAGACCGTTTTAAGAAATTAGCTGGCATTTTAAATGATTAACCGCTTAAATTTTGGAGAACGATAATGAGCGAATATGTAAATAACACTCTACTTGATGCTTCCCCTATTAGGAAGCAAAAAGATGAGGCACAAAAACTCGTTAATAAGTGGGAAAAATCTGGACTTTTAGAAGGAATGGATAATGAATGGACGAAATCTGGTATGGCTACACTGTTAGAAAACCAAGCTCGTCAATTAATTTCTGAGAATTCTAAAACTTCACCTAACGCCGGTGGTGGTGTAGGTGATGAAGAATGGTCCGGAGTTGCTCTTCCACTCGTTAGACGAGTATTCGGTAACATCGTTGCACAGGAACTTGTTTCTGTTCAGCCGATGAATTTACCTTCTGGCCTTGTATTCTACTTGGATTTCAAGTATGGATCAAGTGTCGGTAAACAAACTTCTGGGAATGATATTCACGGAACAACAGGCCCTAACTCACCTTCCGGTTCATCCGCTCCTTTTGGAGAAGGTGGATTGTATGGTGTTGGAAAATATGGGTATTCAATTAGCCAATCAACTGCAAATGTAACATTTGCTGGAACAAGCCGAGCATCTTTTAAAGATCTTGATTTCAATTCTGAAGTATCTGCTTCTATGAATTCTGGGGATCAATTCTATAAAATAAGTGCTAGTCTTAGTGAATTCACTCGTCCTGACGAGAAAGCTATTAGGGCTTGGAATTTCGCAGATGATGGTTCTGGTGCTTTAGGTGCTAAACTTTTACCACAATTTACAAAAATAACAGGTGGTGAGGTGTTCCTGATTGTATCAGCGTCAAGTTCTGATAATGCATCTGGTTCATATTCAGTTGACTATGTACAACAGCCTACTGCTGGTGTTCGTGGTGATTTTGAAGACCGTGTTGGTAATGCTACTGTTAATCAGTTGAACATTCCTGAAGTCAATCTTGAAATGCGTTCTTTACCAATCGTTGCTAAGACTCGTAAGTTGAAAGCTGTATGGTCACCTGAGCTTGCTCAAGACCTTAACGCTTATCATAGTGTTGATGCTGAAGCTGAATTGACATCTATGTTGAGTGATTACATTTCGATGGAAATCGATTTGGAAATCCTTGATATGTTGATTTCTGATGCTACAACTTCTGATTACTGGTCTGCTACTGTAGGTGAAGATTACAATGCCGGTACAAATTCATTCGATGCGAATACATTCTACGGAACTCGTTTCGAGTGGTATCAAACTCTGGTATCTAAGATTCAAAAAGTATCAAATGAAATTCATCGTTTGACACTTCGTGGTGGTGCTAACTTTGTGGTGTGTTCACCTAAAGTTGCTACTATCCTTGAATCACTTCCTGGCTATGTAAGTCAACCTGGCGAAGGTGGAAATGACCAATTTGGTATGGGCGTTTCTAAAATCGGTCAGGCTGCTGGTAGATATACTGTCTACAAGAATCCTTACATGACTGAAAACCAAATCCTTGTTGGATTTAGGGGAAGTAACTTCTTAGAAACAGGGGCTGTATATAGTCCGTATGTACCGTTAATCACAACTCCATTGGTATATGATCCAAGTGATTTTACACCAAGAAAAGGTGTGATGACTCGTTACGCTAAGAAGATGATTCGTCCGGAGTTCTATGCTACGATTAGTGTTAAAGGTTTAGACACCATTTAATAATAATCTCGTAACATAAAATACCTGATCTATAATCAAATGGGGGGAGAACACCAGTTTTCCCCCCTTTTTGTTTTTGGAAAGCATATATTTATAGTTAGGAGAATATTATGCCAAAATTAGATTATGCTTATGCAGATCCATCATCTTTCACATCTGGACAAACACCATATGGGACCTATGACAGTGATTCTACTTTTCAAACCGATATTGTTTCAGTAACTAAATGGGTTGCTAAACGACTCGGATATCCTGTATTACAATTAGAGATACCAAGTGGTTCAATTTATGCTTGTTTTGAAGAATCAATAAATGAATATTCATCTCATATTAACAATTATAATATTAAGAATTGGATGTGGGAACAATATGGTGAAAAGTCAAGAATATCAGGTTCATTAAGTACTGGTTCTTCTAATCCCATAACCCCAACTCTTGGACCATCAATTCAATTATCTGAAAAATATGGTCAATTAGTTAATATGGGTGGTAATGTAGATTTGAAAAAGGGATATATTACATTAAGTGGTTCTAAACAAGATTACGATTTACAAGAAGTTTGGGCTAATGTAAGTGAAAGTAATCAACGAATTGAAGTTCAAAGGGTATTTAACCATATGCCATCTTCAGTTACAAGATTTTATGATCCCTTTGCTGGTTCATTTGACCAAAGACAAATGTTAGATAGTTTTGGATTTGGTAATGTATCACCGGCAATATCATTTGTATTGAAACCAATCAGTTATGATTTAGCTAGAGCAAATGCGATTGAAACATCCGATTTAGTTAGAAAAAGTGCTTATAGTTTTGAAATACATAATAATAATTTAAGAATTTTTCCAAAACCAGTAGCGGGGGATAATGGAGAGAAAATATGGTTTGAGTATTATGTTAAAAATGATGTTAAAAACACTAATCATGTGAGTGGTTCAATGCAGGGTGGAGTAAGTGATCCTTCTAATGTTCCTTATAAGTTTATTACTTATGAGTCAATTAATCAACCTGGTCGCCAATGGATCAGAAAATTTACTTCTGCTCTGGCAAAAGAACTTTTAGGTATAATTAGAAGTAAGTATAGTTCAATGCCAATACCAGATGGAGAAGTTACATTGGATGGTGAGGGATTAAAAACGGAAGGTAGAGAAGAAAAGACACAACTATTAGAAGAATTAAAAGAATTTTTAGAATCAGTATCTTTAACGGAAAAATTAAGAAATGAAGCCGAAGAGGCAAATGCCCAACAAGAAGTATTAGCAAAAGCTCCTTTACAAATATACATAGGATAAATAGATGTCTGCTACTAGACCATTTTTTATTTCTCAAAAAGAAATTAATTTAGTTGACCATATGAATGAAGAACTCATTGATGAGATAGTCGGCCAATCGGTTGATATATATAAGGTAGCACCTGAACATACAAATTCAAACATATATGGTGAAAGTACGACTAAATATTTTAATGTTGGGTTTAGAGTTAATTGTTTAATAAGATTTAATCCTCCTGAAGTAGAACAATTTCAAGAAGCTGGAGTAGATACAAACTCTACAATAGATTTAATGTTTCAGAGAAATAATTTAGCAAGTGGTAGTTTGAATTTCTTTCCTGAAGCTGGTGATGTATGTGATTGGAATGATTTTTATTGGGAAATAAATGGTGTAACAGAGCCACAACTTATTGGTGGGCATCCAAGTTTTAATCATGCTATTAAGGCAACTGCACATAGAAGTAGATTATCATCAATTAATATTGAGGAAAGACCAAGATAATGGCTGTTCAGTTATTAGATAAAACAATTGTAATGAAACCAAAAAGGTCTTCGATGGTGAAGGTACAAAAAGATGTTGCTTTTGAGGAAAATTATGATAGTGAAAGTGAAAATTTCTACGGAGAACCAAAGGTTGATAGGTTTGATGAAATAATAGATTTATTAAAACAAGGTAATATTTATGGAGAGAAGGAAGAAATAACTTTAGGTGTTGTAGATGTTCCTATTGAGAAACAAATTGCAATTGATAAGGCTTCAACAAAAGGATTGAAATCAGAAACCTATGAGAATAATAGTGAGAATAAATTAGACAAGTTAAGGAAACTACGCCGTGGCAATTAAACCCATAACAAATACAAATGCTCCAAATGAATCATTAGTAAATCGTGAAACACAAACGAGTATCAGAAGTGATAAGGGGAATTCTAAAGTTGTCATTAAGAAACCTGGTGGTCAAAATGCTGGTAAGGGATTTTCTATTGGAATTAAGGAAATTGATACAGCAGTTATAAAACATATTAGAAATGTAATGAAACCAAAAGTGAAGGAACAAAATGAAGTAATTTCTGTTCCAGTTCTTTATGGTAATGAAGAAAGATGGAAATCTGTTAAAGATAGGGGGGTGTTGAGAGATAAAAATGGTGTTATTATTTTACCAATGATGGTAATAAAAAGAACTTCATTGGCTATGAATCCTGACTTACCATTTTCATTTGATAATGATGTTAAAGGAAAATATATATCTGTTATTCGTTCTGAGAGTGGTTGGAGTAAAAATAATAGATACGATAGATTTTCTGTTTTAACTGGACAAAAACCAGTTCAAGAGTATATAAAGACTGGTATGCCAGATTTTGTTGTTTGTAATTATACGATTGTTATGATGACATCTTTCATAGAACAAATGAACGATTTAAATAATCTTTGGGTAGAACATTTGGAAACATATTTTGGCGATTCAACAAGTTATAGATTTTTATCATCTCTTTCTGGTGATATATCAAATGAAGTAGAGATGGAATCGCAGGGTGAGAGAATGGTTCGAAATGAGTTAACACTTGAAATAAAAGGATATATGATACCAGAGTTTACTGATAATGTATTTGGTAAAACTGCTGAAATGCAAAGAGCATATAAACCGAAAAAGATAATGTTTACGGAAAAACTTTTATAATTATATATGTATATAAAATGTTAATAAATTAATATAGAGGTTATTAAATGGCAAAAGAGATTAAATTCACAAAAGAAGAGTTAGAATCAATTCAAAACCTTCAACAAAAGACAAATCAATTAACTGCTAATTTTGGTCAATTACATATCGTTAGACTTAATTTAGAACAACAATTGGAACAGTCTGATGATGAACGGTATAGATTAGAAGAAGAGTTGAAAAGTTTAAAAGATGAAGAAGTGGATCTTATTAAAACTATAAATGAAAAGTATGGCGCAGGAACTTTAGATCCAACTTCTGGTGTTTTTACACCAAATCAATAAAACAAAGTTCTTTTTCAAAAAATAGGTAATATTTATATATGAATAATTAAATTTTATCTAATTTCGGAGACTATAAATGGCTGAAAAAATTGTATCACCCGGTGTATTTACAAATGAAATAGACCAATCATTTTTACCCGCAACTGCAGGTCCCATAGGAGCGGCCATTGTTGGTCCAACAGTAAAAGGTCCTGTTTTAGAACCCACGGTTGTAAGTTCCTATAGTGAATATGTAAATACTTTTGGTGAGTTAATCGAAAGTGGTAGTGATAAATACCAGTTTTTAACATCACATACTGCTAAAGAATATTTAAGACAAGGTGGTCCTTGTACTATTGTAAGAGTTGCTAGTCCACAAGGAGATGTTGCTAAAGCTACCGCATTCATTGGTGGTGCTATAACAGGTGGAACTACTGCTGTAACTGCAACCCAAACTATTACATTAACTGGACAACCTGCTGATGGCTCTACTATAGGAATAACAGTCGGTGGTGGTCAAAAGATGACCATAACTTTTGAAGATGCTGCTGGAGATTCAGAAGATAACTTTCAAGCCGATCATGAGGCATTAATTAAAAATACTAACTTTGATGGTATGACAGCTGCTAATGCTGCTGCGGCTTTAGGTGCTATAGTTACTGGTATCTTAAATACTGACCACGCTTCTGGAGCTACTACTGGTGATATGGATCATATAACTGCAGTTCATGATGGTGCTGGAGTAATTGTCGTAACTGCCGATGAGGCAATAACAACTGATAAGGATATAGCTATTACAGAAACCGGTGATGGTGGGGAAGTAATTGCTATAAATACGACAACTGCCGGTGTAACAGGTGTAGCTGGAACAGACACTACATTCTTTACATTAGAGGCTTTAGGTGCTGGACCAGAATTTAATAATTTTGTTGGAACTGGTTCAAATTTTGGAACTGATAATATTTTACCTGTAAGAGCTACTTCTGCTACTAATGACCATCTACTTTCTGGAAGTTATGGTGGTAGAGGTGGTAATTTTAGATGGGAAGTATCACAGTTAAATCTTAAAAAAGGTACTTTTACACTTTTGATTAGACAAGGTAATGATACGACTAAAAAGAAAAGAGTAATTGAAACTCATGAAAATTTATCCTTAGATCCGGGCGAACCTAACTATATTTTAAAAAGAATAGGTAATCAAACAACTTCACTTGCTGTTGAAGCTGGTGTAGCTTATACACAACCAGTTGGCGACTTTCCCAATCAGTCAAAATATATTAGAGTAAGTAGTCTTCCTGATGCAAGAAAAACACCAAATTATTTGGACGAGAATGGCGATGTAACAGCTGCTTATGCTAGTTCAGCTTCTTTCTTTCCAACTGTTGGAAGTGGAAGTTATGGTGGTGCTTTTGGAGCTGGTAGTGATATTGAAGGTGGGATCTTATGTGGCTCCGATTCTGGACAAACTGCAGGTTCAAATGGGGATCAAAATCAAAAACATCCATTTGCTTTTTATGATAATATAGCAGCTGATAGTTCACAAGGTATTGATATGTCAGATGCTGCTGTAAGACCTACTACTACATCAGTTTCGGCTGCTGGTGGATATGGAACTGCTCTAAGTATATTAAGTAACAAAGACGAGTATGATTTTAACTTACTTTATTTGCCTGGTGTAATAGACCAAGCATTAGATGCTAATCATAATTCTATCATAGGACAGGCAATAGAAGTTTGTGAAGATAGAGGTGATTGTTTCTTAGTCTATGATAATAGTGTAAAAACATCTACTGTGGCTAATGTTAAGACATATACATCAGCTCGTAATTCAAGTTATGCCGCTACTTATTATCCTTGGGTACAGATACAAGATGCTACTGCTGGAGCTATGAGATGGGTGCCACCATCAACCGTGATGGCTGGTGTTTATCATTTTAACGATACCATCGGACAACCTTGGTTTGCTCCTGCTGGATTGAATCGTGGTGGAATTGATAGTGCGGTACAGGCATATAGAAAATTAACTCAATCAAATCGTGATGATTTGTATGATTCAAATAGTAATCCGATTGCTACATTTCCAGGACAAGGTGTTACTGTCTTTGGACAGAAAACAACACAGAAGAAAGCTTCTGCCCTTGACCGAGTAAATGTAAGACGACTTTTAATTAACTTGAAGAAATTTGTTGCTAACTCTTCAAAAGGACTTGTATTTGAACAAAATACAAGCGATTTGAGAAATCAATTCTTGAATACTGTTAATCCATATATGGAACAAGTTCAGGCAAATCAAGGATTAAATGCTTTCAGAGTCATAATGGATGATTCAAATAACACACCAGAAACAATCGATAGGAATATGTTGGTAGGACAAATATTTATACAACCAGCAAGAACTGCTGAGTTTATCGTATTGGACTTCGTGGTACAACCAACAGGAGCTGCTTTTCCTGAATAATTTTTAGGAAATTGATATTTATTATCATAGGAGATAAAACATGGCTGAATTATTAGAAGCGAATAAGATATTTTACACACCATATGAACCGAAGTTAAAAAATCGGTTTATCATGGAAATAGCAGGTATCCCAGCTTTTACAATTAAAACATCACAAAGACCACAGATTACTTTTGACGAAGTAACTTTAGAACATATGAATGTTACCAAGTATGTCAAAGGAAAGGGTAGATGGCAAACACTACAGATTACTCTGTATGACCCGATTGTACCTTCCGCTGCTTCAGCTGTAATTGAATGGGTTAGATTGCATCATGAAAGTGCTACTGGTCGTGATGGATATCAAGATTTTTATAAGAAAAATATTACATTTCAAGTATTAGGACCGGTTGGTGACATTGTTGAAAAATGGACATTATATGGTAGTTTTATTCAAGATGCTGCGTTTGGTGATTTAGATTTTAGTTCATCCGATCCAGTTGAAATTACACTAACATTAAGGTATGATTACGCTATACTTGAATTCTAATAGTTATTAATTACATTAAGGAGTTATAATGCCAGAGTATAAGTTCCCAACGGAAGTTATTGATTTACCGTCAAAAGGTAAAGTATACCCCAAAGATTCAGCACTATCATCAGGTAAAGTTGAATTAAAATACATGACAACACGAGAAGAAGATATTTTGATGTCTGAGAATCTTATTAAAAAAGGTTTGGTGATTGAAAAATTGTTAGACAGTTTGATTGTAGAAAAGGGAGTTAAACAAGATGATTTAATATTAGGTGATAAGAATGCCGTATTGGTTGCTTCTCGTATATTGGCTTATGGTCCTGAATATACTGTAGAAGTTACAAATCCAAAAAATGTAGACGAAACGATAGAGCATACTTTTGACTTAACAACATGCCCATTTAAAGTTTTAAAAAAAGGTCTGAATTATGGAGATAATAGTTTTGAATTTGAAACGCCTATTGGTAAGAATAAATTAAAATTTAAATTATTAACTGGTGCAGATGAAAAATTAATTGAAAAGGATTTAAAACAATCATCAAAGTTTGGTTATAATACAGATATATCTACTCGATTAAGATATACTGTTATTGAAGTTGATGGGGATTCTAAACCTGAAACTATTACTGAATATACTCAGAATTTACTCGCAAGGGATTCTGTAGCATTGAGAAATTATATTGGTAAAATTTCTCCCGATATTGATTTGACATCGGAAATTGAAATAGGAGGTGAAACTGTGAGCGTGTCTATTCCGCTTACAGTCGAGTTTTTTTGGCCTCAGTCCGTCCAATAAATTAGATATACATCAATCTTTATTTTATTTTATATACGGGACACCTGGATTTACATTTAGTGATGTCTATAATATGCCAGTCCATTTGAGAAATTTTTATTTTCGAGAATTTACAGATTTAAGAAAAAAAGAAAAAGAACAAATGGATAAGGCAAATACAAAACCACCGACAACAATACCGCGCCGTTTTAACCCAAAATAACTCTTTTCTTTATATTTATAGTTACAGATAGGAGAAGTACATATGTCATATATGGATAAAGATAAAATAATAGATGAAGGATTTTTTACTAAAATAATTAAGGGTTTGAAACGAGATAAATCAAGTCCTAAAGTTAAAAAAGAAAAAAGTAAAAAACTTCAAAAAATGTATGATGAAGCAGAGAAAGAGATTGAAAAAACTCAAGACTTTATCAAAAAAGAATTTAAACGAAGAGGACTTCCTGTTCCTGATTATTTAAAATAATGGCTGAAAATTTAAAATCCACCATAAAGGAAAGAGAAAGACTTTCTAAACTTATTAAAGACGAAAATGCTCTTTTAGAAAAACAGCAGCAAGGTTCTAAAATATATGAAGCTACATTAGCTAGAATTGTTAAGTTAGAAGAAAAAAAGGTAAAAGAAGTAGAAAAGGAAATATCATTTACTAAAAAAGCTACACCGTTATATAAACAAATAGAAGGTTCTATTGCTGCAAGGTTAAAAAAAGTACAATCATTAAAAACATTAGACCAAGATGCATCAAGTGCTGCTGGTGAACTTAATGCCCTTGCTTCAAAAAGTTTAAAATCTCAAACTGGTTTATATGATTTAATAAAAAATAGAGTAGATGTAGAGGGTAATTTATCAAAGTCATCAATGGAGCAATTAAGTACCTTAGACAGTATTGCTATGGGTACTAATGATATAGCTGGTTTACAAAATGAAATAGCACAAAGTAAAGAAAGAGAAGGAAAATTAAGAGGTCCTTTAATGAAGGATGTCAAAATGCAAGAAAAATCCTTACAGAAAATTTTAGCAGATGAGATTAGGAGATTGGAAATTAAAAAGGAAGAAGTTGCAGAGATGGGGTTAATTGATAAGATAACTGGGGGAATGGCAAGTAAAGCTAAAGATTTTGCAGAAAAGTTAAAAAATGCTAGTCCAGATGAAGCAGCGTTTATAGTTGCTACTGCGATGTTTGCAACTGGTGTTGTATTATTGAACACATTAATAGGTTTAGGACAGAAATTTGCTAAAACTTTTGATGAGATAGGTAAAAAGTTTGGAAGTATAAAGTTATTAGGTAAAGACTTACAAGGTCAGTTATTAGCTTCAAATATAGAAGCAATAAAGTTAGGTGCTAATATAGGTGATATAAGTTCTATAACTAGTACTTTAGCTACAGATTTTGGTATGAGTTTAGATGAAGCAGCTGATTTATCTGTAAAGGTATTAGATACGAGTACTGCTTTGGGGTTATCGGTAGATGAGGGTACACAATTATTTGGTGTATTAACTCAAACAGCAAATTTATCAGCAGGTCAAGCTGAAAAATTAGCAGAAGGTGCTGCACAACTGGCAAGACAAAAGGGAGTTGCTCCACAAGCCGTAATGAAAGATATTGCTGGTTCGGCTGAAACGATAGCTTCTTTTACAAAAGATAGTGGAGCGAATATATTCGAAGCGGCAATTGCAGCTAGACAATTTGGATTAAATCTTGATACTATAGGAAAGTCTGCTAAAGGTATGTTAGATTTTGAATCTTCAATTAATGCTGAAGTTGAAGCATCTGTATTACTTGGAAAGCAATTAAATTTACAAAAAGCTAGAGAATTAGGACTTAATAAACATTTAGTAGGATTTCAAAAAGAAATAAAAAAACAATTATCTGGTATTGGTGATTTTAATGAATTAAATGTAATACAACAAGAGGCTTTAGCAAAAGCCCTTAATATGTCTGTACCCGAAGTTGCTAAACTAGCAAATGGAACTGCAGAGATAGGTGCTGGTTTGGGTGGAAAATCATTTGAAGATTTACTTGGTAAAGATGCAATAAATTCTTTTACACAACTTTCAACTACACTTGAGTCGGTTGGGGCTATAATAGTACAATCAGTTGGACCTGCTTTAGGGGTTTTTGCAAGTATGTTGCAGCCATTAATAGGTATGATAGGAAGTTTTGTTGGACTTTTAGATTCTATAGGTGTTCTGATGCCCGTAATTGTTGTTGGATTGGGTGGACTTGGTATTGCTTTAACGGCGATGGGGATTAAAGCGGCGATTTCTGCTGGTGCAGTATTAATACAGACTTTTGCTTGGATAGGAAATGCAGTTGCAGCCATGACAGCTGCTACTCTTGGATTTGGTGCACCAGTGGCTATAGCTATGGGTACACTTTTGGTGGCCACTGTAATTGGGGGGATGATGAAAGCTCGGTCTGAAGCTTCTAAAGTCGGTGATTTCAAATGGGATGCCGCCACAGGTAGAACAGAAACATCACCAAATATGGGACCACTTTTAACACTACCTAATGGAGATCAATTTCAAGGAACAAAAGGCGATAGTGCTATGTTAGGTAAAATGGCACCACCACTACCACCGCCTAAAGGCGATAGTGCTATGTTAGGTAAAATGACACCACCACTACCACCGCCTATAGATGATACTAGTGCTATGTTAGATAAAATGACACCACCACAACTAGCACCAAATTTTGGAACACAGACTGCTATGGAAAAATCATTTTCTTTTGATTTACCAAAAGAACAAACTTTTAAAATAATAGGAAATGATTTAATCGCCAGAGTTGAATATGGTTCTACTATGGCTGGTGATGTAGGAACAGGATTAACATAATGGGTTTAGAAAATTTAAAATCAGTATTTGCTAATTTACCAAACACGCCATCGGTATCTCCAGATAATTCATCAATGTCTCCTACTTTAGAAAAAAAAGGTAGACATGGTGATAACTCTCATCCTGGTAATCATTCTATATTAGATGAGTTTGAACTTAATAAAAAAACAAAAATTGAATTTACAACTGATTTAAATGATATAACAAAAAATTCAACTGATCCTATTAGTAATATAAATTCACCTGTAAGTGATTTATCAAAAGACGCAAGTAGTTATGGACAACACTCACCAATAACAAAAATTGATTCTATTTTTGCTAACAAATCAATTCGACTTAAAGGTGGTGAATCATTAATCGATACTGAAATTGAACATACTTTTGGAACGAAAGGTGAGCATAGTGATATTAAAGAATTAAGTCCAATTACATTTAGACAAGAAGATAGTCCACAGACAAAACAAGAAAGAATTATAATTAATGATAAAAAAATAAGAGAAAGAGAAGATTATTTATTTCAGAATTTAGGCGCTGATGATAAATTAGGACAAGGAAGTTTTATATTTGATTCCTTGTATAATGCTGACCAAACTGCTCCAGATATTTCTGATAGAACACCAATTGATATTGGACGAGTAGATCATCTTGGTAATCCAATATTGATTAATACAGCTCGTACTGGAATGGGTGCTTTATCGAATTTAGATATATATAATTCTTCACGACAAGGATTTAGAATAGGTATTAATGGTTCTAAAGAACCATATATTGTAAATGATATTGGTTCATCTCAAATGCCACTTGGACATAATAGAGATGTTTTACCTTATCAGGCAACTTTACAAGACGCATCAAGATTATTGAAGTTTTATACATCTGGAGCTGGTGTTGCATCATTATTGAAAGAAAATGTTACTGGGGCATATTTTTCTTCTTTAGGTACGATATCACCAAATAATTGGTGGGATGGTCATCCTGGTAGTGTTGAATTTGGTAAAGGTTATATGGGTTATCTAATAGGATTGGGAAAAAAGACGATTATGAAAGGAGTATTGGAGATTGCGAATCCTGCTACACCAAGATTACTCGCTGGAGCAATACATGCTCCGACAGTACCATTTCCACTTACTGGAATGTTAAATTTTTATGGTTTAGCTGGACAATCACCTGGTATACCTTCTTTAAGAAAACCATTTGTTCTTGAATATGGAAAGGTGGTAAAATCTGGGAAAGAGGAATTCTCTAAAGTTAAACTTTTGGGTGATATAAAGGAAAAAGGTCAACTCTTTTCTGTGGGTGGAAGAAAGTTTAGAGATTCAATGGGTGTACTTAGAAGTAGAAACCCTGTAACTGATGAAGTACTTAAAGAAGATCCTACATCATTACTTACATATCATATCACTCCACCACCATTTATGGGATTGGGTGAAAGCCCAAAATATACTGTAGATGATAAAATTAGTAAAAGTGGTTTAATAAATGAAAAAATTACAGATGCTATAAATCCACTTGATTTTTATGTTCGTATAAAAGATTTAAGAAATGGTAATTTTATTTATTTCAGAGGATATGTAACGGGTATAACGGAAAATGCAAATCCATCTTGGACTTCACAAAATTATATTGGACGAAGTGAGCCTGTTTATATGTATGAGAGAGGTGAAAGAGATTTAAGTTTTAATTTAAGATTATCGCCAGCAAATAAAACAGAATTTCAAAAAATGTGGGAAAAAATTAATCAGTTAACAAGTCTTGTTTATCCTGAATATCTTGAAAAAGATAATATGACACGAATGAAACCACCGTTTACGGAATTATATATGGCACAATTTGGAAGCAACGCTCAAGGTCAATTTGGATTTGTAAAATCCATTTCTTACACAGTAAATGACTCTGGTGATTGGGATGCTGATACACAAAAGCCACGATTGATAGATGTGGCAATATCTTATCAGATATTAAATAAAAAACCACCATCTTTATATTCAAACGAAGATACAACTACACTAACTAAATTTTATAACTACTAATGTCAAGATACAAACATATATCAAAAATAAAAAATAAAAAATTTATAAGTATTGGTACATCTTATCTTCCAGAATTTCAAGAAAAGAATTCAGATGTACTTTTAATTAGTGTTCAAGGTGATAGATGTGATTTATTATCACATGAATATTATGGAACTCCTACATTGTGGTGGTTTATTGCATCCGTAAATAATTTAAAATCAAATAATATTAAACCCGGCATACAATTACGAATACCAATTTCTACAGAACAAGCAAACCTAAAATAAAATGGACTTAAGTAAAAAAGTTTTTGGTTCTAATGTTAAACCAGAAATAATTAAATATTTTAAAGATCTACAAGAAGGTCGTTTAAATATACAACCTAATGAAGTTGTAAGTGCAGATCAATATGAAAAATATCTCGGAGATAGGACGCCTTATGTTAGAATGTGGACCGCGGTTAATATTAATACTGTAGATGATGAGGGTGAACTTTTACCAGATAATAAGAGTTATAATAAGGTTTTTATAATAAACGATAATAGAACTTTATCATATGATCCATTAGAACCAGTGGATAATAATGAAAATAATATTACAGTGAGGGAATTTACTGATGGGAATCCATATTTAAAACCAGTTGCTGGGATAACTGGTGTTTCTTCTAAATCTGAAGGTTCATTGGGGGCATTGAGAAGAACTAATGTTGATTTTATAGTTCATAATAAAGCTGATTTTGAACAAATATTTTTACCATTTTTTTTAAAACCAGGAGTAACAGTTTTTGTTGATTTTGGTTGGTCAGATAAAAATTTAAGTTTATATGATCCAGTGGGTTATATTAAAGACGCAGATATAAAAATGATGGATTTTTATGAAAAGGTATATACAAGAAAAGATGATATTGATAAGGGATTTATGACAACCCTATCTGGTCAGGTTACGAAATTTGATATTAATGTAGATGAAAGGGGTTCTTTTAAGTGTAATTTAGAATTTGTTTCTTCAAATTATGCTTTACTTGATAAAACAGTAGATGATGATAGCAATTTAAGATTTGTTTTCTCAAATGTTATTGAAGAATTATTATTAGGTTATTTTGCTAATGCAAGTGATATTGATGTAGGTAATGTGTTAGATTATGATACGATTAATAAATTATCAGCCGAAGAGAGAAGTGGATTAGTGTCAGATTTTTTTGATTCTACTGACGATTATGTAACAACTGGTAAAATAGGCAACACCGCTAAAAAGCTTGGTATGTTTTATCAAAATTTATCAAAATTAGGTGGGGATGATGGGTTACAGGAAAAAGAAAGTTTATATATGACATTTGGATTATTTGAGGATGAATTTTTAAATAAATTTATATCTTATTGGGTAGAAGTGGATGACGATGGAAATGAAATAGTTAGTTCAGAGAAAAAAGATTATAAAGTTAACTTTGAATCAAAAAATACATATGTTAGATATGATGCAGATTTATATGGTTTACAGATGGTAGATTTGATGGAAGGTGATGAGTTATTATCCTTTTTATATCCAGATACATGGGAGAAGGATGAGACTTATAATGGTGATAACAAACCAAATATTGAAGATGATGGTAATTGGATAAGTACTGCTGATGATATAGATAAAAGAAGAATTCCACTTAGGGAATTATTTATTAGTATACCCGCTATTTCCGAAGCATTTAAAAAGGCAAAAAATGTAAATGATGCTTTAGAATTTATTTTTGATAAAATATATAAAGATTCTGGAACAATTATTAATATAAAAATGAGTAAAAATAATGAAGCTGAGGCATCACTTTCTTTTATTGATGTTAATGTGGCACTTGGGGGTATATCTGATGATAACATATTGGAGTTTGATGTAACAAGTGGTAATACTGTTGTTCTTAATTCTGATTTAAAAGTTGAAACACCTAAAGCTGGATTATCAAGTATGATATCAATTGCTAATAGTACTTACTCAAAGGTATATCGGAGTCTTGAGTTAATGAAATTTAATTTTTTAAATGCACTTAAAGATAAAAATTATAGCATACGAAGTTTACCGATACAAGGTGAAATCCAAAAATCACATTTAATAGAAGTTGATTTTGATAAAATGACTAAACAAACATTAACTGGGGGTGCGGGTGATTTTTATGAAGATAATGCTACCGAGTCGCCGGATGAAGAAGATAGTACAAATACGATTACACAGAATAGATGGAATAATTATCAGAAAGCGAAAAAGGAAAAATTAGAAGATTTGAAAAGCCAGGGAGATGATGCCACACCTCCTGCTCCAACTAATAAAGACGAAAAAGAATTACCCAAAGAAACAAGTGATGGTGAACAAATTTTATATGCTACAAGTGATAGAGATTATCGTTTATTATTAGCAAAGGTAAGGAATTTTATAAATTCAGATGAGAATAGTATTTCACCAGTCTTACCAATTTCATTAGAATTAGTTGTTTATGGAAATAATTTATTAGGATTTGGTGATTTTTTTACTATAAATTTTTTACCAGGGCATTATAAGGATAGAGTATTTTTTCAAATAATGGGTATAAGTCATACAGTTGATAATTCTATGTGGAAAACAACTTATACTACTGTGATGAGATTAAGAACTCAAATGAAAAAATTTACTAATATAAGTAATGAGGATATACCAGTAGTTGTGAAATATCATCCGACTGTATCAAAAACTAAAGCACGAAAATTTTTCCAAACATCTGCAGAAGGAGCAGACAACAAGGCGCTAGAACATATGGCAACAGATGTAAGATATGAAGATACTATCCAAGTAAATGCATTCGATACGACAAAAAAGGGAACAAAAGAGCGAGCAAAAATAACTGGAATAACTAAGAGTGATTTGCCTGTCACAACACATGCTAAATATACAGTAATAGTTGATAAGAATAAAGAACTACCTTCAGAACTTAAGATCAAAGAAGCGGATAAAATAAAAATTCCATTTTTCGCTAATCTAAGTTCTGTCACAAAATGGGATGCAAAAAGTTTAGGTTATGCGGTAGCAATTAGTGATATCATATTAAATGATGTTTATATTGATTATGAACAATATACAAAAGATCTTGGGTATGGATTAAAATACAACCACCGTCCCTCTAGTATAATAACTTGGAACTCGAGCGATAGAGTGTATGTGTCTCCAAGAAAGTTTGATCATGTGGGGTGGGGTAGCATTTATACAAATATAATTGACAGTTTTGATGATCCAAATAGTTGGGATGTTGGTTGGGATGAAACACAAAAAGCTATCGATGAGCATATAAACACTATGTCAGAAATGGGTAAGAGCGACCATATTGAGACAGGAAGCTTCACAGGTTTTTTCTTTTTCAGAGGACTATATTGGGAATTAACCAAAGATATAACGGAATTTTGGGTTGTGGAAAATAGAGGCGAAAGGTCTATGGTTGAGATACTTCCTAATATTATTATTCCAAAAGCCTATTTGAAAGTACCAATTGATAAATTAATAGATGTTATTTATACAAGAGCTATGACAAATAGTTTGATGTATAAGAAAATAATAGAAAAATATATTAACGACTAATAAAATGCTTGTATGTTAAATTGAAATATGTTATATTAATCTATGATTAAAATGGTTACTTCTAAACAAAATTGGTCTAAATCTCACCCAAACAATAATATTATCCTATTGTACGATCAAGATATACTGTATGCTAATCATTATGAAAAACAAGTCGGTGAATTAGACAAAGAAAAACTTTACAAGGGAATTGATTATAAAACTTTTATAAAGAATGATTTAAATTATTTAGATACGAATGTGGTACATTATTGGCACCATAATAAAGTAAAACATGAAGTAAAGTACTCTAACTTCTACCGTGATAGTGATTCCACTTATTATTATCCATTACAGAAAATAATGGAGAAAATGGATTATCAAGATGATGATTTAGAAGTTACACCAGAGTTACAATTATTTCATGATGAGTTTACAAAGGCATTTACACTTATAGAATTAAATGGAATTGGAGTCAATACGAATATCATCTCAACTTTTGGTCATCAAGTTGCGAAATACATTCATGACAAAAAACTATATCAGAATTATAATTTCTTCACTACGACATCCCGACCATCCAATAGTATTCACAATTTAAACTTTGCTGCCTTGACACCAGAACATAGAGAATGTTTTTCACCCCTGAATGATATCTTTATTGAAT
>Ga0208299_1001194_pt1 | contig 20079 bp, 12 predicted proteins | sample 15_taG_FD_184089 | JGI IMG/M metagenome (GOLD analysis project Ga0208299, IMG submission 184089) | Marine viral communities from the Subarctic Pacific Ocean - 15_ETSP_OMZ_AT15312 metaG (SPAdes) (version 2) | ecosystem: Environmental > Aquatic > Marine > Oceanic | place: Pacific Ocean | collected...
TCAAACCTTGTTCACCTCCGAGCCATACAGTTTGGTTCGTTGAACCGCTATTGCCAATCTCGACCAGGGCCTGGTCTGTTTCGCAATCGCAAGGACATCCAGGTCCTTGTGCGGAATTTGCAAATGCAAAAGTCGTATTACATCCATCACAGGTGCCACAACCTGTGATTGCGGCAGAGTCATCCTCGACTGAACCATCTACACACAAAAAATTACCGCCGTGATTGGAACAGCAACCATAATCTGAGGGTTTATTACCACAAGCACCACAACAAAATAATGAACATTGTCCATCACAACATGTTTGTTCTTTCGCGTCTCCGTCACTCTCACATTCGAATTCTTTCGTAGGGCAGGGGCATGTGCCACCACAAACTTCCCCAGACGGCACCGTGCCGTCTACATTTAGTGGACAACATTGGTTTTCAAAACAAAATTCATCACTCCCGCAACACTTAGTCCCACAACAATTATCGGAGTTGTAACAACACTCGCCGTTGCCAAGCATCCCGCAACACACACCATCTTCACAACAACCATCACTACAACAATTACCCTCGCAACAATCACCACCGCAACAGGACTCTCCTATACAACAATTACCCTCACAACAAATTTCACCACCACTGCAACAGGAACCACCACAACAAACTTGGAATGCCTCAGGGCAACATTCTCCACCACAACAATTTATATTTTCACCACAAGCACAACCATCTCCACAACATTCGCCGTAGCCACCACGCTCACCACTACGGTCGCCACTACGGTAGCCATAATTATCAGCATACCATTCCATCCATTCTTCACAAGTTAAATCACACTGCATACCGGCACCGTTGTTGTGTCCATCCTGGCAATTGCCCTCCCACCCACCATTACCATCGGAGCCAGTGCCACTCCCGCAACAATCCGATTGTGTATGGCATTCCTGAATCAGACCGCAGTACAACTCGTTTCCGCCCCAGTCTTCAACACCATTACAACACACACCAGTTTGACAACAACAATTTGTGTCGGTACAGGGTGGCGAGTCACCACAGCAGGGCGGCGGGCTAGAGTCAGGGCATTTATTCAAAACAATACCGCCTTGCGCCACGCAGTCGTCGTATAAACAACTAATATGGACACAAGAACAGTCATCTGCAATACCGTTGGGATTGTAATTATAACAAGCAAACCCAGGCGGACACGACCATTCGTCGGAACAACAATTATGTTCACCCCCCGGCGGCACGGTCCGCTCACAACTACACGCACAACTCCCTGGCTCGACAATTTTCCGTTCACCTACATCACATTCATGTCCTTCACAAATTTCTTCATCTGTATATCCTTGACACCAACCATTATTATTACAATATTGGCACCAAGCACAATCATCATCAATATCACACTCACCTTCTTGAATACCACAACAGGATTCACCACAGCACCACTGTTCATTTCCACAACCACACTGATTACCACAACAACCAACAATATCTTGACAACAAACACCACCACAACAACCATAACCTGCCGGGCAGCAAATGTCTCCACAACAACTCTCTCCCTCACCACAACAAATTCCACCACAACAAGTAGGACAACAAGTAAAATCAGGGCAACATTGAAGTCCTATACCACAAGGAGGATTACAAGTTGGTGCAGGACAATATCCACATTGTCCACTATAACAACAACTGTCTATTCCCAGACAATCATCGTCTATTTCACAAACTGGACAAGGTGGTGGATGGCAAGAACCATCACAACAAAGTTCACCACGGGCAACACATTCTGCATTACTAAAACATTTTCCACATTCTTCAAATGTACAATGTGTATGGTCTCCGTGATATTCTCCTCCATAAAATTCACATTGTGCTAGGGTTGTCTGTAAACAATTTCCACAAGTGGATGTTGTTAAACAACAAGCACCGTAATTTAGAGGTTCGTGTTCGCACGGTTCATAATCACAAATTCCAGGCGCGCCAACAATTCCAAGATTACCTAACAATCCTTCCGAGCCTGGATAACCTACAGGTCCTTCTAAAAATTCTGTTGATGATAACACTCCTGCTTTACAGGATATTCCTTCTTCTGCACCTTTACCAAGGGATGAAAATATTTTAATCAAATATCTTTGTAAATTAATATCATTATTTTCACAATCAATACATTCGCAAGGAGAACCCATTTCTGGATAAGGAGCAACTGCCAATTCTGCCATCGTAACACTAGTTTTTTGTTCGAGTAATTTAAATGCAGGGAAAAATTTATCAGTAGAAGCATCAGTTTCAACTTCTTTGATTGCACTTTTGAATTGAGGAGAACTAAAAACTCGGTCAACCAGTGTTTCAAAGATTGGGTCATTTTTAGTTTGGTTTAATAATTGTTGTCCTGTTGTGTAATTATGAACTACCTTTTGTGCTTTACAATATTTTTCTTCTTCTTCGTCGATGAGTGCAAGTATTGATAATGCAATTTCTTCTAATCTTTCAAGAGCAGAATTGTATGCTGAAGGATTTAACCACACCTCTTGTGCTATTCCTCCAATACCAGAACCAGAAGTAACTGTTGCTGATTCTTTACAATTAAGACAAGGCGCACATTCTGTATGTTTAAGAATCTTGTCAAGCATAACTTCACCAAGACCCATTATAGTTCCAAACACAAAAGAATAACTATGTTCACCACGATTGGCAAGAGTTTTCATAATATTTGTGTATGCGCCAGCAGTAGATAATCTTTGGAAAAACCCTTCCATAGATTCACCATCTATACCACTAATTGTATTGGTATGATGTTTAAAAATAAACAAGTTTAATTTTATTTTTTCAAGTGCATTGATAATTATATCGGCTTGACCTTTGGTGATGGGAAGAATCTCCACAGGATTTGGTAAAACATCTTCATCATCGTATACTGAAACTGGATGTGGTCCTTGCCATAAAGTATATTCTTCTTCTTGCGGACCGTCTGGTACATATACAGGTGGGGTATCAGTATAATAAACTCCCGAATCACCGCCTGCGCCGGGATAATATATTCCTCCACCAATAGTGTTTCCACTTTCATCATATTCCCAATCTGAAGTGTATCCACCAACAGGACCGCCTGGTGCTGAATATGTACCTCCGCCGTCACCACCACCACCTTCTTCTACATTATCTCCTGTTGGACTTTGAACAATATGGAAAAACTCTCCAGTTGCTCCAGAAATGGCGCCTGTTATAATATCAGGTGCATCCGAAGATAAAGTTCCAACTATATCATATACCCTGAGTGTTGCGGCCATTTCGGTTTGTGGCCACCAAGAATCTACCTTTGCATTAAATTGACCAGGACCATCACTAAACACATCTTCATCTATTTGAAATGTTCCAGTATAATTGGATAAGTGAATATCAAATCTAGTTAAACTCCCTAAAGTTGCTTCGCTTGAACATAAAAGATATACAACTTCTCCATTTGCTCCGATAGTTGAACCCATTATTCCACAAGTACTACCAGAACCTCCATAAACACCGCCGGTAACTGCACAATCAAGTTGATTTAATGATACACAATTACCATAATCATTAAGACAACAAGAACCAGTATCCCCTGCAAAATAATCGCCAGCACAAATGGTGTTTTCTCCCATAAACACCCCGCCAATATTATTGCAGCCAGGAATTGTGTTTATTTCACAAACACCATTTACTATACACGCCCCATATGAATTACCAGACACCTCATCTGCAACTGGTGGTACACCAATGGTCCAACCACCTTCGCCCATTTGATAAAGCCAACTTGTTGGGTCATAAGCATTAAGTCCCGATTCGCCCAAAATAACATCAGGCACATAGGGAGTGGTAACGGTTACTCCACTTTCATCATAATGATAATAGGTTTCTTCTTCGGCTGTTGCACCATACCCTGTAGTACCATATGTTCCGTGGAATTGTGTTCCTTTAATATTTTCAGGACCACCAAGTCCATTTGGCATATAATAATCTGTGCCATTTAAGGTATGGACATGATAACCTTCGGTGGTTTCACCAGGTCTTGAATAATTTGGTAGTGGACTTTTTTCTGCTGCCTCTTCTGGTGTTTCGAATAAAGGAAAAAATCCATTTACAGAAAAAGCATTTTGTCCTGGCCAAGGGTCATCAACAAAAGGAAGAGGATAGTAACTAATAAGTTTTTGTATTTCAATATCACATAAATTTAATGCTCTATCAATAATATTTGTTAAAGGATTTTGAAATCCTTTTTCGGTCATTATTAGAACTATAGCATCTCTCTGTTCGTTTGTCAGAGTGTCAAAGGGTATATCTACAGTTTCGGGAATAAAAATATTTGACATATATTAATCACCCTGTAAATCCTAAACCACCAACAAACCCATACCAAGAAGTTCCTCCGTCTATTGTATTGAATGTAACAATATCTGTTCCTATTGCTGAATAAGAAGGAACATTTCCGCCCGCCCATATTGCTGAAGGGAAGGTAAACCCATCCCCTGTACCTGCATCTGTCATTATCAAAGTCATTGTTACTGAACCTGTGCCTGCATTATAGAAGGAGCCCGAAACAATGCTACCGTTAGCAACATACTTAGTTAAGGTTTGAATATTTCCATTATTTACATCAATAATAACGCTACTGCCAGTTACATTTCCGATATTATAAACAGTTTCGGAATAATTATTAAATTTTGGTTTAGTTATTGTATTGTTTTGTATATTAGCAATTCCACCAGAGAAAGTAAAACCACTTCCAAATTCTACAGATGAATTGATTTCAAGAGTATTTGTTTCATAATCATATTTTAGATTATCACTTCCTGATGCCGCACCATCTTCATTGAAGAGAATCTGCTTATCCAAACCACCAATAGGACCTGTTGGACCGGTTATTCCAACATTTGGTGATACAGGAGTCCATTGACCAGTAGAACCACCAATTGGAACTCTCCATTGTAAAACATCATTGATTTGTGGTTCATTATCAGAAACATCTACAAGTTCATCTAGATACAAATCGTCTACACTAATTTTTATTATATTATTAGATTCGTTAGTAGATAATTTAATATTAGAACCAGAAACAAAACTAATTAAAAGACCTTCACCAATAGTACCATCATTTGTAATTGCCGCAGTAAGTTCTCCTTTTACGATAATAGTTTCTGCATTATTATCTTCAAAGTTTTCTTGCCCTAATGCTTCTTCATCTCTTAGTTCTGCTTCTGATATTTTAGACTTTGTATCTTTAACATTACTAATTGTTCGTGTGTTGGTTTTTCTTTTTGTGTCAGCAATAAAGTTTACAATTTGAAATTGTAGTGGGTGACTTGTTACTGTTTGAGTAACTGTGTTTGGTGTTGAAAGTTCTGATTGACCACCAACTGGTCCATCATTAAATATTAACTCTACTTTATTTTTAATTAAGTTTCCTGATGCATCAAATTCTGGTGTGTATTTTTTCTTTGCACCGATAATATCATCAATATTTTTATTTGGATATTTTTTTAATAAGTTACCCCAACCATGTTGGAGAGCAGTTTTTCTTGATTCTTTTGATGGGTCAAAACTTGTATTTGTTACCGCACTATTTTCTATAATAATCCTAGATTGAAGAGGAATAAAATCATCACAACTTTTATCACTATACCATTCGCCCCCAAGTTCCTTACATGACTGTTCGGGGGATTTAATAAGTTTCCCTTTCCCCCCTATGTTCATTCTCATACCATCATCAATTGAATCGAAGGAAGAACAATTATAATCAAACCAACAACTTCCTGAAGTGGGAACTCTATTTCCCCCGCCGGTAGACCGGGCCCGGTCTGCACACTCCAAGCAATCTGAAGTACAATATTCTCCGCCATCATATTTTGGTGTATATTTATTACATGTTCTTAGTCCGTTTTCACATCCATAAGTACAACTAGACGCCGTACCAAACTCTGCCGGATTGTTCCCGCATTCATATATTCCCGCATTCGAGAAACCAACATTGCCGAGACAATGGTGGTTACAGGGAATTTCATTTTTATTTATTGAATCACAGACAATGCCTGGTTCTGGATAACAACAAACTTCACAATCATCATCTCCGATTCCACCATCGCATTGGTGGCACCATATTTCGCCAGGGAGACCTTCGGCTGCACAACTATTCCAATGTTCTACTATGTTGCCTCTACAATCAAGATACCAACTTTTCGCAAGTCCCACAGTGTGGGTGTCCTCGGGGTCGCAACAGCAATCGTCGAAGTAACCATTTTGACCACAATCAACGGTCTCATCGAAAGTTCTACATTCACAAACATCGCCTGGAGTTTTCTTGCGTTCCTCCGTACAACGGAAATCAATATATGAATGACCGCGACCAACACCCGATAATACTTCGGGACAAGCAACCTGACATCCATCGCCAAGGTCCGCCAGGCTATTATATAGACCTCCACCTGTTGTTGCAATATGTTCACAACCACAAGGACAACCATCGCGTTCCTCGGTGCCGCGTGGAAATTCTCTGATAATTGTTATGCCACTATTCCAGGCAATCCAATTTTCTTTCAAATTTTGTGTGTCACAACATCCAAATTCGCCCCACACAACAGACTCTGTATGGTCATTTGTACAGCACTGTGCATAAGGATAATAATCATCTTCGGTTTCGTCTTCGGTTTGCCAGCAAGTAACGCCTCCACCATCATCAACACATGCGTGGGTGGTGTGTGACGGACAACATACTGATTCGCCAGTACTAGCAATGACTTCTACTTCTTCACAAGGACACGCTTTACACGCCGCAGGGTCGCTCCAGACCGATGGTATACAACCATATAATGGTCCGCCATCAACTGAATTGCCTTCCGAAGCACAACACACCCAAAGACCTTTCCATATAAAAGTAACTCCATCCTCGGCGTAAGTTGTCGCGGCTGGGTAACTGAAACAATACTCTCCATCTCCACAACATTCGCCTATGACTTCCCATTCATCATAAGGAAAATCAGGATTCCATTGACGCCATCCACCACAACATGTCTCGGGCGGTGAGCCGTTGTTACATAACCAATTTCCTGTATCTTGCCCACATTCAATATCATCTGGACCTTGGCCACCAGCCTCACAACAAATTTCATCAGTAGGACCGGAATCGTAACATAATTTAATACCTCCTTGATGACCACAACAATTATCCCCACCCGAACTACTTTCGCAACAATATCCACCAACATCCCAACAGGAGTCATACTCGTTGGCAGCACCATCAGGCGACCAAGGAGATTCACAAGGCCGGTCCGAATCCTGACAAAAACAATCACAAGTGTCAAAATCTAAAGACATGCCGGGTGGACAGAAACATGCCGAGCCATAAGTGTCCATATTTTGGCAATCTGGGTCAACATTGTCATAAGCACACGAACAATGTGGACAAGACTCGCAATCCCAGTCCCACTGACCGTTCACCTGACAAAAACACATATTAGTTCCACCAGTGGGGTGTAGACAAGTGTGACAATTTGGTGGGTCGTTTTCTCCGTAATCATAACCTTCGATTACACCACAACATTTACCTTCTTGACAAGTACCCAGACAACAATCATCTCCACAACACTCACCTTCACAGCAAAATTTACTACCATCTGTCGGGGAAGTACAACATTCTTCAACATCATCAATACAACACAGTAAACTACCATCACCATAATCTTGACATTCGGTAGTACCCTCATTACAGTTACACTGGTATCCTTCATCAGGAATACATTCGTGATTGCCGTAATCATCTTGACAACAAATATAGTTTTCTTCGCAACATACTCCATTACAACATTTCGCTTCTTCACAACATCCTGCCGCACCACAACATACTGGCCAAACCATCGTGCCCTGTGAGTCAAGTAATTGCTCACAACATTCAGTACCAGAACCTACAGAACAACACATTGAATTACCATCATTACCCACTGGACAACAGTAACAATCATCAACATTACCACAACTAGTATTTTGTGTGGCTGCCGGACAACATTCTCCATTACAACACGCACCATCTGGACAACAACCATCACCACCACAGCAAGATGTCGAATTCGGACAACATATTCCTTGACAATCAGGACAACCACCCATATTGGTTCCTTCTAGACAGGGAGTTTTACATGTATCACCACAACATATCTGACCAATGAGACCTATGGAATCATCACCGTCTTGACAACATTCAGTACCGCATTGACTATAACCTTCAACACAAGTAGGACAAGGAGGACATCCACCAAGGGCACATTCTTGAAGACATTGTGCGCCACAACAAATTTCACCAATTGCACAATCGTCATCACCAACACATACACCAGTTGGGGTGCAAGGAACTGAAGCACAATCCGAACCTTCTCCATACCACACACCACCATAATGTTGACATTGAAACTCTGTTGCTTGTACTCCATAACCATCACAAACACAACAACAACCTGTGCTATCTCCGCCTTGACTACAATCACAATTACCTGCTCCTGCTCCTCCTCCTGGCGAACCATTTGCCCCACAATTACAATCACCAACAGGACCTGGAATGCCTGGCGAACCAGTTGCTCCTCGTCCACCAATAGAACCAGTTTGTCCCTTAATACCATAATTAATAAGTTGGTCTTCGACTAAACAATCAAATGTACCACCAATATCAAACTCAGGGAAAAACTTATCTGTCTTAAGGATTTCGTCTGATTCTAATATTGTATTTTGAGAATCTCGAATTGCAATTAATGCTTGTTTAAGTTCTGGTGTTGCAAATACATTTTTTATGGCTTCCCCAAAGATTGGGTCGTTTTCTAAACTTGAAATAATTTTTGTACCATAAGAATATCTTTCAATAATTCTTCTTGCTTTACAAAAATTTTCTTCGTCTGTGTCTATAAGATTTTTAAGTTTTTCAATAATCTTAGGAAACAAACATTGATTCATACTATCAACTGTACTTGGATATATTTCAATCGCGTGAGCAATTCCTTCAACACCAGAGCCACTTGTATCAATTTCACAAAAATTCGAACTACCTTCACAAAAAGTAAGTTTTCTTAAATCATCAATAACACTTTCGCCAAGAGAAGTAAGACTTCCAAATATTAAAGAATATTGTTCTTGGTCCATTCCTGTTATGGACTTCATTGTTTTGGTATAAAGACCTGCAACAGATAATCGTTGCATCATATCACCAACATATTCACTTTCATTTCCAGATAATTTGTCGCTGTGTATTTCAAGAGCATTGAGCCAGAAAACTATCAGATTTAAGTGATAATCTACTAAAGTTAGTTGTTGTTCTGTTAATAGTGTTTGTGAATAAGGATGAATTTGTATATTAGATACTAAGTTTATCTCATTTACAACTATTTCTTTTGCTTTGATTATTTTTTCTTTAAGGGGATTACGGAAACCATCGCCAGTCATTATCAAATAGATAGCCTCTCGTTGCTCGTTTGAGAGCAAGTCGAAAGGAATTGTTATATTTGGGACGGCAAAATTAACCATAATTATAGTCTCTTAGTCTAGAGCAAGTCTGAAATATCTGGAATATCTGGAATGATATTAGAAATGTTTGGAATATCAACATCTGGAATGATATTAGAAATGTTTGGAATATCAATATTTGAAATATCTACATTGGGAAGACCTAAATCGACACCACCCACACAAGGAATATCTGGAATATTTATACTAGGAATATCTGGAATAATACCTCCCAGTCCTTCTGTAACATCTCCCACAATACCTCCCAGTCCTTCTGTAACATCTCCCAGTCCTTCGCCTAATTGTCCACACAAATCACTTAAAGGATTCGGTATATTTAATTCACTCAACAATGCATTGGCTGCATCTCTAAACATCCCTTCAACGCAATCCAAATCAACTTCTGGAAGACCTGGCAAATCTACCAATCCTGTAAATTCAGGAATACCAGAAAACATAACATCTGGATTTGGTATTGGTATATCTGATATTGCATTACTAAGAATGGATTCTAAGTTTGGTATACTTGGTAAAGAACCAAGAGAAGGAAAACCATCAATATCTTTAAAGAGATTTTCATCACATAATGGATTGCTTGGCAAACTTCCAAAATCGCCTAAACCACTAGGTAAACCCAAATCAGGAATCAAATTATTCGCCGAAGGTAATTCAAAATCTCCTAGATTCTGAAAAAGTCCTGATGTTTTTGGAATATAATCTTCTAATGCCATTTATTTTCCTCAAGAATTCAAGTGAATATCTGGTCCTGCATTATAGTATTGGTTCTTTCCAGACTGGACTTTAATTGTTCCGTCTACCCTCATGTTGTAATTTCCACTTACATAATGTTCAGAGTTACCATTTACATGAGTATTTAGATTTCCACTTGACAATTCTATATTCGCATCTCCCTTACCCAATTTAGTATTCACATTTCCTTTTTTCACATCTATGTTTAAATTTGCATTATCACCAACATGAATATCTAAATGATTTCCACCTTCTTTATCTTTGTTTACTATTATCTTGCAAGCCTTATCCATTGTAACATTTGTCCATCCATCAATATGAACATTATTGTTTCTAAGAATTACAGTATAATTATCTCTAACAATTTTTAAAACTCTACTTCCATTCGGATGAATCTCTTCATTTGTTCCGCTTCGATGATAACGATGTAATCTTTCTTTTCCTGGCGTATCATCAATTTCTATTGTGTGTCCAGATTCACTTTCGTAAACATGATTGTGTGGATACTTTGCACCATAAGGTGTTTTTGGTTCAGACCATTCTTTTCCTGTTGATTTTTTTGCAGAAGACTGGGCACCAATACCAACCTTTACTTGTGCGTTACTACAATCTGCTGTTGGAATATTGGTATCTAACAACCCAGGCGAACCACCGGCAAGTTTCGTCTTTTTAATTTCTACAATTGTCTTGTCGATTTTTTCATTTCTACATAAACGATTTGTGTCTGCTTCTTTATCTTTGACAATAAAATCTTTCGGATATGATTTTCCTTTATCCGAATTTACAAGGATTCCGCCTTGACCTTTATTTTTATATTCTTGCTTCTTCATTCCTTTACCAAGACTATTTCCCCTTGGGTCTACTTTCAAATCCTTACCAGTTCTTGGGTCATTGAATCCAGTTTCATTGTCTGCTTCTTTTTCGGGAATACCACCAATAGAACCCATTATTACTGGTTCTTGTGCATTCAAACCATCACGGAAAAATCCTATTACCCAACTGCCTGGCACAAGTCCAGTTGGCGAAGAACCCATACCACTCACAGCGGCACTAGTAATTGGTTGCATAGGAAATGCCCAAGGTAAGTCTTCGGTTTTAATTAAACTTTTATCGTCAGTGTGCCAACCCAAACAACGAACACGACATCTACCAAGCATCAGTGGGTCGTTGTGGTCTTCAACAACTCCCTGAAACCACACAAAGCCATCTCTACCTATAAAATTTTCCATAATTTAAAATCCCATTTTCTTTAATTTTGAAATTGTTGTAATGGCACTCGTATGAAGAATACCAATCCCGCCAGCGGCTTGCCATTCTTTGATGTTTTTTGAATGGTCATCAATAAGAATAGCAGGTTGTCCTCTTTCGTCTGTTGCGTAATTTTGTTTTTCTCTTCTTTGTACCAAATTAATTTTTTTGTCTTTGATGTTGGTGTGTCTAGACAACCATTGCATCTTATTTTTCTTGCCATTTCTCATCCAACTTGGATACGCAGATAGAATATGTAAGTCATACTTTCGAATGAAATCATAAAGTTTCTTTCCGTCTGGCATCCATTCTAATTCTCGGAAAAAGTTTGGTGCTTTCTTGGCAAGTTCTTCTTTCTTGTCTCCTGTGTCTGGGTCAGCCCAATATTCCTTATCGGCATAAGAAGCACCAAGTACCTCTTGTGTTCCTTTCAGAAAGTTACAGAGAACTTGGTCCATATCACAATAGATGGTGGGCAAGATAGTTCCATCATCTTTGGTGTGTACCATCTCACTAACTTCTTTCTTCCTTGCCTGTTCCGCATCGTGGAAGATGCCTCTGTTGTTGTATGCACCATCGCCAAAATTCTTGGGAACATTATCTACAATCCACTTATATGCTTGGTCACGCAAACCTGCATCAGTTGTCATTGATTTGCCGGGGGTCTTAAGTGTTAGGTATTTGAAATCTTTAATTACAGTTCTATTGGTCGAAACACCATCAAGAGATTTCCCCTCTGCATCTGTATAATAAACTGTGTGTTTTGCACCACCAAGTATAATGTAAACTCCACCATCAATTCCAGACGGAGTTCCGTTCTTTAGAACAGCGTACATATTATTCGAGGCGCCAGAATGAGTGTCGAGCATAATGTCATCTCTTACGACTCTTCCTCTTTTTGGGTCTTTATTTTGTTTAACGGCAATTCCGTAATTGGTAAGTACCCAAACAAGGTGAATTGCTGATTGTTCATATCCCGCACCCAATAATGCAGGCAAAAGTACATTGATATCTTCTTTGTCTTTATATGTAATATCAAAGAGTAAGTTTGGAAGCCGTCCAAGTTTTGCTTGCGACAACAAAAGGTCGAGAGTCTTTTCTTTAATTCCTTTTTCCTTCACCCACATATGAAGAGTGGTAACATCATCATCGTTATTCAAATCTAAAGTCTTCAGTTGAGGATACTTGTTCTTCAACATCGCAAGTTTAAGAAATGCTTTCTTCCATTCATCAACATCACGGGTCTTGAATTTGTTTCCTTGAAGAAAGTGTGTGATTGCATAGCCTTTGCCACTACCTGCACCACCAACTACGAAACAAATCTGTCCGTACTTTTTTCCTGTACCGAGGACAATTTCTTTCTCGTTAAGAAAATGGAGTCCTTCGCTTATTTCTTCGTATTGATTAAATTTTAACATTAAAAACTCGCTTTATTATTTTCTATTGCATCTAAAAATTTAGATTTTTTTGGATACGGCATCCCAACAGAATCTTTTGTTAATTCCATATCCATTAAATACCCGCCGTCTTGTGATAAAGTATGTCTTACTGTAGTAACAAGATATTTACCTGTGATATATTTATCTATTTTACTTTCATCTTCATTTTTCCCTGGCTCCAGTGGAGCAAATTTTAAATACACCACATCTCCACATTTTCTTCTGCTGTCCCCTGCAAGATTGGCAGCGATTCTAAATAACCTACCTTGTTTTATTTGAGATTTTCTTTTAGAAAACCATTCCTGATATTTGTCGTTATCCTCTACATCTTCTCCACCCAAACTATTTTTTTGATTTAGAAATTTATGCTTCGGTTTAAAATCAAACACACTATCATGTTCTGTACCAAACTTATCTAAGTCCTTACATATTGGATAATTTTTTTCAATATGTTTTGTATTATCCCATTCTTTTTTCATATTATAATCTGTAAATTCATATGATTTTGTAACTATGTTGTGGGTTAATAATCGAGAAGAATGCATTCCACCATTAATTTCGTCTAGTCTATTTCCAGGCTCTTCAAAAACTAATGATTCTATGTTTCTATATTCATAACCAACTTGTCTTCTTCCGCGAACTGCACCCACAGTTGTATAATCTCTATGTTTTCTTGGTGTATAGAAATATCCCATATGTGGCTTATCTACATCTACCAATTTGTCCAATGTGGTTAAATGAAAACCTTCTCTGTCTTCATAAAAAACAAAATTACAAACATCACCATCTCTTGCCCTTGCAACTAACCAATTTATTGCCGTTAATGGCGACCAATTTGGTATTATTATTTTTATCTTTTCGTTGTCGCCCTTAACATCTACAAACATTTTTTTATCTGGTATTTCCAAATACTCTTTACAAATATCTTTTATTATATTAGTGGTTGTATCATAATATGATTTGCTAATTTTTGTGTATGTTTCATTAAACATAATAGTAGAAACAGCAGATAAAGTTACAACTTGTTTTCTACCAGATGAAGGTAATATTTTATTTCTCACAGCATAGATGTCAAATTTAAATTCAATTATATCCTTGGTTCCAGGCGTTTCAAATGTAATAGTTAACTTTTCCTGTTGTCCTATTATTGGCAAATGCCTTACAACATTATTTGTGTCCATAATACTCAATTCACAGGACATAGTGTTAGAAAATATATCTTCAAAAATACTACAAGATACAAAATTAAACATAACTGACAAATTACCACCAGAAGGAGATGCTATTGTAATATCTTTTAATCTATAATCTCTAGTCGCGGCGTGTTGGTCATCGGGCGGTGGTATACTGTTTGCATCTTCAAAATGTTCAACAGCCTCAGAAGTCTTGTATGGTTCTTCCTGTCTTTGTTGACCACCAATCGCTTTTTGACCACCTATTGTTATTGGTGCTGATTTTTTTGCCATTATTCTCTAATCACCCTATTCATAGCAGTTGTTAATGAATTTAAATGTTCACTTCTTAATAATTTTATATTTCTTTTTTCTTCGTTTAGTTTATGTTCCTCGTCATAAAAGGAAACTACACTATGAGTAGTAGCCGACCCATCGTTTTTTGTAATATAGGAATACAAAATAGTATTAGCAAATGTCACAGCAGTTGATTCGTATGGTGATGCTCCTGTCATTCCAATAGGAACTTGTTCGCCTGTACCACCTACTGGTGGAGATGCATAAGGATTCAGTGCAACTCCATCAGTATTTTCAAAATGATGAACGCCTTCTTTATGAATATCTACTTTTCTTGTTACTGTTCCCTTATATTTGTTATTCTGTTCTATAACATCACCTTCAGAAAATTCACTATTGTCTTGAAAATCACGCACCACTAATTTTTTATATGTCGCATCCCATTCATGTACAACACCTCTTATTGATTTGTTATCTGGATGATATACTTCTTGTCCTTTAATAAAAGAACCTCCTGTTGCGCCGTAGGTAGTAACATCATTCATATAATAGGCTTTATATGGATATTTTTTTGATGTGTATTTTTCAAGTTTTCGTAAACTTAAACACCAATCAAAGTGAGGGTCGTTAATTCTATTAAAAAGCAAAACAACCCAATGATGACCTGGACCTCCATAAAATTTATTAGAAACCATCTCAGGAGTTTCACCATCCACAATGGCATACTCTTGAATATAATTGGTATTATTAATAACCTCATCTTTGATAGCAACTCTTCTTAATACATCAGTTGCTAACTTTAAATTACCATCTTTGTTGATGTCGTATTTAATTAAAGGAAATCTATCGAAAAATGCCATTATTATTTTCCCCTATCCATTCGCATTAAGTCTTGTCGTGAAAGAAGCGAAAGTTCTTTAAATTCAAGTTCCATACTAAGATGCGTTGGTGCATTTGTTTTATTGAACGCACTCCATATTCCTGCATCGGCATAATTTACTTTTACACTTGTTAATGCACATCTTGCTATCTTTCCGATATATGGATTTTCCTCTGCGTTTGATAAAAAGAAAGGTTGAAACTCTGAAGGATACATAAACAATGAATGCTCATCCTCATATGTTGCAGGAGAAGCGTGATATTTTAACAATGAAATTATTTCTTGAATGTTGTCACTGTCTTTTTGGTTTCTTGGAGCAAACTTCCAAGAGAAACTAAAACTTCTTTGACCTGGTTCTTTGAACATAGATTCTTTTCTGGGATTTGCAACTCTTTTAAAGTGATGTTGTACCAATTTGTCTGCGTTCTCTACTGCAATCTTTCCAATACCACCCGCAACTGACGCCCCTAAGGCCTGTCCTGCTGCCGTAAAGTTTCCTGTCAATGCTTCGGCCAATGCAGTTCTTTGAAAACTTACCGTTTCCCACTCCCAACCATTTCCTATTGATATTTCTTGAGGAAATGGCAAGCCAACGCTATCTTTATTTTTTACGGCAGCAGAGTTGTATGTTGTCTGTTGGAATTCTTGGTCTCCGCCACCTTCTTTATCCAAATATATTTTGGGAGGCGATTCTCCTTGTGGTTTCCCATCCCTGAAAGTCTTGTTCGAAATTGCACGAACTTCTTCGTTCATATTTGCATCGGTCGCTTGGTCAGCACTTCTAGAAGAATTTCCTAATGACGCCGATTCGTTTGAATAAATCCGCAAATAAAATAAATGTTGGTATTCTGGATTTGAAGCCAAATCGTATGGATAATGTACTATTGCCATTTAAAATTCCTGTGATTTTTGAAGAGAGTGTTAGATACATATTATGTATGCCTTATAAAGGAAAATTTAAACCTAAGAATCCCAATAAATACATTGGCGACCCCACAAATATCATTTATCGTTCTTTGTGGGAACGACGATTTATGGTGTTCTGTGATATGAAGGATTCTGTTCTCGAATGGGGTTCTGAGGAACTTTTCATTCCATATAAATCACCAATTGATGGTAGAAGACATAGATATTTTGTAGATTTTTTGGTAAAAGTAAAAAATAAAGAGGGATTTACAGAAACTAGATTGATAGAAATTAAACCAAAGAAGCAATGTTCACCCCCCAAAAAACCACAAAGAAAAACCAAAAGATATCTTCAAGAAATAAAAACTTGGGTAATCAATGAAAGCAAGTGGGAAGCCGCAAAAGAATATGCCGAAAGTCGTGGATGGACATTTCAGATAATAACCGAAGATACCCTATTCTCAGGCAAGAAAAATGCCAAGTAATATAGATTTATATAAACACGATAGTATATTTGATGCTTTTCAGCAAGTGCGAGAAGATTATAATATTCCTATTAACAAGAGCCAGTCTACTGTCACTTGGTTTAGAGATATGGTAAATAATAATATGATGAGTGGTGGGAAAAGCATTCCCGAAATCAGACAGCAAATTATCAATGACCCATCAAGGGTATCAAATAGATTCTTTTTAGGCAAATTGTATTTTTTCTTTTATAATGACCCAATTTATAAAGTAACATTACCTTTTTATGATACATTTCCTTTATTTTTATTATTACACAGACAAGGAAGCAATGTATTCGGATGTAATCTTCACTACCTCCCCCCAAAAACCAGATTGGCAACATTTTTAGAATTATTGCAATATACTAATCAGAATAAACTTACAAGAGGTACTAGAATAATATTAGATTATCCCAGTTTAATAAAAACAGATAAATGGGACATTCTTAAACCTACATTTAGGCGATATAAGATAAATAGAATACAAGGAAACCTTATAAATATACCAGCACAGGATTGGCCAATTGCTATTAATTTGCCCGTTGAAAGATTTAAGAAAATGGGCAGAACAAGTATATGGAATAGAATCATCAGAGAAGGGAAATTAAAAAACTAATGGCTTATATGAAAAGTACAGATTCGTTGAATTCATTCTTTAATACAATGAATGCCTATTATTCATATGGTGTACCCAAACCATCTCGATATTCTATTTCATTTGTAGGTGCCGGACCACAACTGGCCTTGAATAAGTTATCCAAAGAAATAGCCATAAACACCTCTCAATTTTTTCGATTACTTTCTATGAATTGCGAAAAAACATCGTTTGCGGCAGCATCTTTTAGCACAAATCCACACAGAATATATGGACCTGTTCGGGAGATGCCCTATGAGAGAATCTTTTCTGGTGACTTATCTTTGAGTTTTAGAGAAGACCACACTTTATCTGTCAGACAATTTTTTACAGAATGGCAGAACAACATATATAATACAGAGAGTGGTGATATTAATTATTATAATGATTATATTGGTGATTTAGAAATAATACAAGAATCCACAGGACCAACGAAGAATAACCCAAAGGATTCTCCCCTGTATGCAATAAGATTAAAAGAGGTGTATCCCAAAAACATAAACGCATTGGAATTGGGACACGCAATGAAAGATACATATCATACCCAAACTGTTGAATTGGCATTTAAGGACTGGGAGCCTATAAGATAGGTTCTACATATAAAATTAGGAGATTAAATAATGGCTTTACCAAAATTAACAACACCGTACTACACTATGAACCTTCCCTCGACAGGAGAAGAAGTGAAGTTTAGACCCTTCTTAGTAAAAGAAGAAAAAATTCTACTGCTTGCTATGGAATCTGAAGACCAGCAAGAAATGGCTAATGCTCTAGAACAAATTATAACCAATTGTACTGATGGAAAAATTGATGTGACAACGATGCCACTTTTTGATGTGGAATATCTTTTTCTTCAATTAAGAATCAAATCCGTAGATACTGAAACAAAACTTAGTATTAGATGTGAAAATGATGTCTGTCCCCCACTTACAATTAAACTAGATTTAGATAAAGTTAAAGTATCAAATTTAGAAAAAGAACAAGACTTTAAAATTGAATTAACAAAAGATGTTGGTTTGATGCTGAAGTACCCCACATTAGATATGGGGAAAGCAACTGTTAATACAGAAGAAGACCAAAACAAATCTTCTTATATGTTCGAAGTTATTATAGATTGTATTGATTCAATTTATGATGAAGAGCAATCATATAAAGCATCAGAAACACCAAGAGAAGAAATTGCTGATTTCTTAGATGCTCTTTCTTCTGAACAATTCCAAAAGGTGGTTTCTTTCTTTGAAAGAATGCCAAAACTAGAGCATAAAACTCAAATTACTTGCCCAAATTGCAAGAGGAAGAACAAAATTGTTTTACAGGGATTACAAGATTTTTTCGAGTCTGCCTCTCCCACAACAGTGTAATGAATTCAATGACCGTCAACTTTTCGATGGTTCAAAATCATAACTGGGACATAGAGGCGATAGAAAATATGATTCCTTGGGAAAAAGAAGTTTACCTTATTATGTTAAACGAGTGGGTGCAAAATGAAAATGATAGGATAGAAAAAGAAAACAACCAAATGCGTTCTGCATCTAGAAGATAATAAATGACAACTGACCCTAATAAAAAACTTTCAGACACAACCGACAGCCTCAAGAAATCAAACAAGGCAACGGCGAAGGTAGTCGATGATACTGCTAAAATAATCGATAATACTGCTAAAACCGTCGATGATACTGCTAAAACCGTCGATGATACTGCTAAAATAATCGATGATACTGCTAAAACCGTCGATGAAGGAAACAAACAGCAGAAGCGAACTACAGAAATAGTTAATAGGGTGGCCGAACATCAATCAACTGAACTCAAGGCTTCTGAGTATCGAGTCAACAAATTTGAAAATATTCTTAATGATGTTGCATCAAAATATTCTAATTTTAATAAAGAAATTATCGAAGAGGTTTCTAACTTTGGTTCAATAATAGAATCATCGACTGCTATGGCAGAAAAAGCACAACAGGGTGCATTGGGTGGTATTTCATCAGCAATGACTGAATCTTTTGCCACTTCTTTAAGTTTTGTAGATAGAATGACATACCGAATACACTCTCAAGCAGATAGAAATATTACTGCTATGAATCAGGCAGTAGAAGGTATGAGTGATATGAAATCTGAAAAAGGTAAGTTTATGGAAAAGAGGATGGTTTCGATTGCTAACCAACTTCTTACCGCAGACCATAAACAAGCAATTGAATTGAAAAATCAAATGACTACCCTCCGAGAACGAGCCTATCTTCTTGATGGAGAAGACCGTGAACGAATGATTGCGATGGCGGACCAAATGAAAGTAGGAATGGAAAAATTAACCGACACAGGTTCGATTTTTAAACAAGCAGTTTTTGATACTCTTCCAAAATTCGACCAATTTGCAGAAAACATATTAGGTGGTGGTATTCTTGGCAAATTTGTCGGCGGGGTGATTCGTGCTAAGAAAGCAAAAGATGAAGCACAAGCAGCCACAGACATTCAACTTGAACAAGCCGCTCAAGAAGATTTTGCAAATGATGAAATGGCAAAAGCAAGAGGTGCAGATGTTGCGATGGGTGGTGAGGGGAATCTTACCCAAGAACAAATGCAAAGTGTGCAAGATGGTACAAACAAATATTTGGCAGAACTTGTATCCTTAAACAGAACAATACTTGGTCTTGAAGAAAAAGAAAATACAAGTAGACTAGATGATAAAGAATCTCTCGCCGAAAATGATAGATTGGAAGAAGCCCGACACCAAGAACTTCTTAATC
>Ga0208299_1001195_pt1 | contig 20056 bp, 10 predicted proteins | sample 15_taG_FD_184089 | JGI IMG/M metagenome (GOLD analysis project Ga0208299, IMG submission 184089) | Marine viral communities from the Subarctic Pacific Ocean - 15_ETSP_OMZ_AT15312 metaG (SPAdes) (version 2) | ecosystem: Environmental > Aquatic > Marine > Oceanic | place: Pacific Ocean | collected...
CCATCTACTACTTTGCATGTGCATGGAGGAGATTCAACTATGGCACTATTATCATCTAATGGAGTTGGCTCAAATAATTCTTCTATACAGTTTAAAACAGATGCTGACGGAACTCCAAAATATGGGATGATTGGGTTTGATTACTCAGATGATGTAGTAAAGATGGTATATGGCAGTAGTTTTGATGGTACTGTTGGTGTTTCAATAAATTCTTCTAATCAGGTTGGTATAGGGACTGCTTCACCAAATAAAGCGGGGAATACTAGTACTGATACAATACTTACTGTAGGAGATGGTGCTGCCAAGGGATATGAAGGTATAATAGAGCTTATAGGACATGGTGATGATGATGCTGATGGTGATGTTGGTCTTGGTGCTATACAATTTCTAGATATGTCAAATTCTTTAGAAGCCCATAAGATAACTTCTATGATAACTGGAGAATCGTGGGATGGTGGAAGTACGCCAGACCAACAGGGTGGTAAACTTCATTTTTGGACTAAAAATGAAGCATCAACTCCCAATGGTATAAGAATGACAATCCTTGGAAATGGCTATGTCGGTATTGGGACTGCTGCACCAGATTCATTGCTTGAAGTGTCTGCTGATGGAACTGATATGATTAAGATTACAAATACCGCTAATGGTGTAGAGGGTGCTTTAGTTACAGGTACGGATCAAGCTCAGGTTGGGACTATAACTAATGACCATCTTTCTTTTATCTGTAATAATACCACTAAGATGATGCTTCTATCAACAGGTGAGCTGGGCCTTGGAACTCTTGCTCCTCAAGATAATCTTCATATTACTCAGAATCCTGGCAATTCTGTTATTATAGTTGAAAGTTTTGCTGATGCTGAAGGGACAACTAGTTACTTAAGATTAGATAAGGCTAGAGGTACAGAGGCTGCTAGCCTTGCCAATAAAGAGGTGGATGATAATCATGTTTTAGGCGTAGTTCAATTTAGAGGACATGATGGAGCTGGAACCGACTCATATTTATCTGGGGCAGAGATTATTGCTAGAGTGAATGGGAATGTTACCACTAATGTGCTGCCGACTGATTTAGAATTTTGGACTAATGATGGAGCAAGTGGAGCAACTCAAAGAATGACTATAACAGAAGCTGGCAATGTCGGTATTGGGACTAATGCACCAACTCAGCTTTTGCATCTTAAATCTACAGACCCAAGAATTTATATGGAGGACAGTACAAGTGATGGAAGTACATATAAAGCAAAGTTTGGTCTTATAAATTCTGTCTTTACTGTATCAGTTAACGATGGTGCTATTGATGCGTTGGTTATAGACTCAGCTGGCAAAGTCGGTATTGGAACTACTGCCCCTGATAAAACACTTGAGATAAACTCTGGAGCTAATGATAATAATCATATAAGACTTTCATATAATGATGCTGATGGAAGTGCAAGCGTATATTCAGATATATCTTGTACAAGTGGTGGTAATTTAGTTTTAGCTCCTACTGGAGATATCACTTTAAGTCCGACAGGTAATGATGTATTGCCTAATACTTCATATGCTGTTAATCTGGGCTCTGCTGGTAAGAAATATTTAAGTCTTAGATGTGTAGAACTTAGAGTAGATACTCTTGTAGCTGCTGATGTTATGTCTACTATAGGAGGTAGAATTTTAGTTGGGCCAACTACAGAATTAATAGGACATTTAGCTGCCAATACTGGCGAAACTACTATCCAAGTTAAGCATAATAATCTTAGCAATGGTGATATTGTAATGTTGGAAGGTGGTGGTAACTTCGAAGCTATAAAACTTGGCTCAGGCCCAAGTGCTATTACTGGAGGCTATGAACATACTGGTTCTACTAGAAATTTTGATGGTAGCGGTGTAAATGTGTGGACTGAAGGTGATGCTGTTTTTAATACAGGAAATGTTGGCGATAGTTGGATAGATATTTATTCTGAACATGCTGTTAATGTAGGTGCTAATGCTGGCCCAACTATCGTAGGGAATGTTAGAAGTGCTATTGATGCTTTTAGTAGTTATGAACCTATGTGGGCACTTGGAAATCTTGATGGATATTATGGCCTTGGAGATAATCAACCTGGAGTTGCCATTGGTAAGTATAGTTCAGAGCATTTACTTATACAGGCTAACTCTATAAAGTTTAGAGATGCTGGTGCTACCAAGATGGAAATGGATTCAGGTGGTGATATTGTAATGTATGCTAATGATGGAACTACTATTACATCTCAATGGAATGATCAGCTTATAACTTTAGGTATTACAGATAATGAGCATATAAAAATCACAGATTCTTCTTTTGAGATTAAAGATAGTACTACAGTATTGGCTTCTTATGGAGCAACTACTACAATAGGTCAGACAGGTGCTGAGCATGTGAGCATATCTAGCTCTGGAATAGAACTTAAAGATAATACTACTGTGTTAGCTTCAATGGTAGGGACAACTACAACTTTAGGCTATCATGGTACTACTAAAATTGTACTTGATGGTAGTGCTGGAACAATGGCTGTTGGAAGTAAATTTAGTGTTAATAGTTCTGGAGATGTATCCGTTACAGATGTTAATCTAGGAAGCAGGATAAATACTACTAATACCGACAATAACAATATTGTTATAGGCAGTGGCAACTTAGCACATTCAGATTGGGATAGCGGTATTGATGGTACTGACAAGTTAAGTGATAATGTTATTATTGGGAGTAATGCAGCTAAAGATGTTGAAGTAGATCTTAGTGAAACATTTCTGAAAAATGTAGCAATTGGATTTAATGCTATGAGGGATTGTAATCCTGATTCTGGTGGGAATGATGCTGATGGCAATGTTGCTATTGGATGGAGTGCTATGCAAGGCAGGGATATTGGAAACAATAATGTTGCTATTGGAAAAGGGGCAATGATTTCAGTTTCAGGCACTGCTGATGGTGAGGGTAATGTGGCTATAGGAGAAAGTTCTCTGTCAGATATAACGACTGGAGATAATAATGTATGTATAGGACGACAGGCTGGAGATAACATTACAAGTGGACACAATAATGTTGTTATAGGTGGAGCTGATGTTACAGCAGGCAGTGATAACCAGCTTTCTATTTCATCAGGTGATGCTAGTGTAACTTGGATTACTGGAAATAGTACTGGAGATATAACTGTAGGACATGATATATTAATGGCAAATGAATCATTTATTGGCATTGATGGTGGCGAAAGAATTATATTTGATACCTCTGGCTCTGTAAGAGCGTATGGAGGTGATTTTGGTATTAATTGTGATCCTAATTATAGATTTGAGTGTAAGGAAACTGCAGATACTGCTGATTATATGGCACGATTTTGGCATGATGGTGGCGAGACTGATTCCCATGGTATTATTATACAATGTGGACATAATTCTGGCTCAACTTCTGAGTCTTATGATGGTACTACCATGATAAGGTTTAATGATGGTAATGGTGATGCCTTTGGGTATATTCTTGGAAATGATGCAGATACTGTAAGCGATGGAGCTAATTATCTATATATCTCTGATGAACGTCTTAAAAAAGATATTGTTGATACTTCTTTAAATGGTTTAGAGACTATAAACAAGGTTAAGCTTCGAGATTTTACATGGAAAAAATCTGGGCAACAAGTTAAATGTGGTTTAATTGCCCAAGAGGTTCATGAAGCATACGAGGGAGCTGCAAGAAAAAGGAAGAATGAAGTCAATAGCAATACTCAGGAGAAACAGTATAAAGAATACCTAGATGATGACTATCTATGGACAGCTTCAAATGAAGCATTAATACTTCCACTTATAAAAGCAGTACAAGAATTATCAGCAAAAGTAACAGCCTTAGAGGCGCAAATAAATTAAAGGAGTAAGCTATGGGAAAGCGTAGATTTAAAAAACGTCAACAAATGAAAGAGGATTATGCTTCAATACAGGCTGCTGGAAAGAAGCGTAGTTTATGGGGCTCTATTGGTGCTACATTGCTTGGAGGTGCGGCTGTGGCAGCTACAGGTGGGGCTGCAGCTCCCTTAGTTGCAGGGGCTATGGCTGCTGGAGGTTCCTTTGCTGGAGGACATATAGGTAATTGGCTTGCTGGTAAAACTAAAGGTGGAAAGCTGACAGGCAGAAAATGGTATGGAAGCCTTGGAAAAGGGCTTGGTTCTCAGATTAAAGAAGGTATAAATGCAAGGGCATTGAAGAGTGGACTACAAGCTACTCTTATGGGGGCAGGAGGTAAGGTAGGCTCCAAGTTATTAGGGAAGGGAGGAGCTGCAACAAAAGATACAAATTTATTGACTAGTCTATTTAAAGGTGGAGATAAGGGTGGCCAGACAGGTATTAAGGGGCTTATAGATTTTGAGGGTAGCGCTTTATATGGGGGCATGAATAAACTGGGTAGCATGATGGATACAAAGAAGATAAATAAGCTTCAGGCTGGAGAAGGTTTAGTTCCTACTGGTCAGGGAGATATGATTGGTACTGGTAAACTACCAAGTGGTGATGGAGGTGTTCCAGATTTAGATAAAATGTTTGCGGACGAGCTTAACCTTCCTGCTACAGATGCCACGGATGATCTTGATGTTTTATTGGCAAAAGCAAATCAAACAGAAAATATTTCTTCAGGGAATATACGTGGCCAAAACCAATGGGTAACGCCTAATACCACTAAATCAGCTAAAACCAAGCTATTAGAAGAACACTTAGACTTTGACTCAACTGCATATACTCAGAATATCTTAGATAGATTTGGTTCCGATTCATTACAAAATACAATATCTAAGGCTGAGGCAGGACCTTCTATGACTGGCCCAAATCCAAAGATATATGGACAAAGCGCAGGGGAGGCAAATAGGTACAATGTAATTAATAAGATGGAAGATGCTGGTTATAGCGTATCTCCAGGTGGCGGTCTACCAGAGGAATTTGGCAGAGGATATGTTGGTGATAAGGGTCAGATTGTTAGACCTCCTAGTAGACCTGATGTTCCATACCTTGATCCTGATGCTGATGATTTTGATTTTTTTACAGGAGAACAGCCTACAGTATCGGTATCAGCACCAAGGATGTCAGGCCTATCTGAATTTGACGAAGCAGCCTGGGCCGAGGGTGAAGATGTTTTAAGTAGAATTAATGCTCAGAAGGTGAATAAATTACAATCAAGTAGCAGGTATTATGAGCCAAGAAATAATAGATATAAAAGCTTATTCGGGAGATAAAAGATGAAGATATATAATGAAGTAGTAATAGATATGAACCCTGAGTCTCCTTCTTATGGAGAGACTTTGCATGAAGATAGTTATGAGTATGAAGGTGATATGTACTTGGCTGAAGGGACTCCACTAGTTCCTAACAATGAGATTGGTTGGGAAGACTGGGGGAACTGGGAAACTACCAATTATACTTCAGAATACATATATGTAGACGGTAAATATTATCAGAAAGGCGAAGGCGACTTTGGCGCAGTTCAATACCATGAACTTTCAGAGAATGTGCGAAACGTAATTCTTGAAAATCCAGATGCAGCAGGTATTAAGTTTGAAGGACTAGAATCGTTACCTGGGGAGGGTACATTTACATATGATGAATCAGGAAAATTTGATCCTACATCTGACGAGTTTAGAAAAGCTGTGCAAAGAGGTGGTGGAGGAGAGGATCAAGGTTTTTACGAGCTTGCAAGAGGGTATGGATGGGGGTTAGGAGATTTTGATAAATTCCATAGTGCACCTTTAGACTATGCAAAACAGCAATATGGAACAGGAAAAGATGCATTAGGGTTACAAACTGGAAAAAGTTTGGGAGATATCTATGGCCAGGTAGATGAGGCTACAGTAAAGTCTGGATTTGAATCTAGTGGATCAATTGATTATACACAGACCAAAGCAACAAAGGGAGTAATGGGGGACTATTTAAACCAACAAAAATCCTTGTCAGATAGTTTAGCATTTCAAACAGAGGAGTTTTGGAAGAAAACAGAAGATCAATTTTATGCAGAGCTAGAAGAAAATAAAGATGCAACTTAAATATTAAGGAGAAATAAAGATGGCGTACGATCCAAGACCTAAGGTATCAATGACAGTAGAGCAAAGTCCATGGCAGACATTTTTTGATTCTTTGCCAGGAATGTTGACATCTTACATGCAATTGCAGACTCAACTTTCAGATTCAGCTGAAACTAGAGAATGGCAAGCAAATGAGGCAGAGAAAGATAGGAGATATCAGGAGTCTTTATTGTATTCAAAAGACTTATTGAATAAAGAAAATCTATTACTATCTGAACTCTTGGAAGCAAAGAATGATGCTTCTAATTTAGGCTTAAATATAGAAGGTCCTATGAGTAAAATAGGAGATATGTTTACTACCCAAGAAGGAAGTGTTGGTTTTATAGATCAGATTAAGAGTCAAAAAGCTGACAATATTAGGTTACTTTCTACTGAGTTAGGGGGAATACAGGAGCAGAAATCATTATTTAATGAAGGTGTAACAATAGCTGCAGATGTCGATACTAATCGTGATGCAATAGCTTCTTTAGAGGAAATTGATATCTATCAAAATACAATGAAAGAATTAAATATGGATCCTGAATATATATTGCCAAAAGCTATGGTTAAAGGTATACATAAGGGATTAACTGATCCAAAAATAATTGAATTACAAGAATCTCAAAGGCTGAGAGATAAGTATGGAGATAAGTTAAAAGATTTAGAACTACAAACGGTTAAAGATGAGCGTGAGATGGAGATGGTAACTAGATATAATACAGAGCAATTAGTTTCTATGACTGGTCAACATAATGTTGCAGACTATGGTGTATCTTCTTATTTCTCTAATCTATTTAAAGGTCTTAGTAAGCCAGAAATTATGACTCTTATTGAACAGACGCCGCAGGAATATCAAGATATAGTTCCACAAGATGTTGATTATAGTGATTTCCAGAATGCTATCGCTCCAAAGATGGGAGAGATAGTAGCTGCAAATCTAGCAGCTAATGAGGATATGTTAGATGCGTTAGGCTTAACTGCTGAAGATGTAGAGCTTTCTAGTCCAGAATTTCAGAATGTAGTTGCAAAGGGAGTATTAAATGCAATGTCTGGATTTGAACAGAATCCTAATTACAGATTTAAATCTGATATTGAAATTACACAGGCAAAAGTATTAGAAGCTCAAGCTCAAGAAACAATAGATAAGGATCTTGGGGTATCTATGGTTCAAGCTCTTCCAACAATAAAATCTACATTTGCAGATGCAGAGGGTCGGCTTAACGATGATTTAATTGAATCTATTGCAGAAGATACAGGTATTGATGAAGATACGGTTACAGGTATTGTAAATAGCTTAGTTGTTCAGCAAGATCCAACAACTCTAGCTCTTATGATGAGACAGAGTGGAGACTATCAAAAGGTTTTAAATGCTGCAGGTTTACAGACATTGGCTGGTGTTGTAGCCGCTGCTGGTAAAAGCAAAGCTGTAAGTAGGGGCAAGTATAAATCTAAAGCTAGAATTACCACAGGACAAGCACAGAAAATTAAAGATGTTGCTAAGCATAAACAACAAAGTAATCAGTTTATTTCTAGAATAGAAGATAAGCATGCAGATATATTATCTGATCCATTAGGTGCTACAGGAGTAGTTGGATGGGAGGGTGAACGGCCAATGCCTGTACCTATTATAGCATTAGAGCTTCAGAAGTTATCTCTTAATTTATTACAAACCAGTACAGCTGAAGAAGCTGATGCTATTAAGGCTAGAATGAAAGAACTAGAATATTTCTTAGATCAAGCAAAGAAGGGTAAATAATGCCATTATTAGAAGACTATCAAAACTTATTAGAGCAGGAAGAACGACGTAAAACATTATTCGGAAATGCATTATCTTCATTAGATAATATAAATCCTCCAGAGCAGGATGAAATGGATGATCCTTTTAGTTCATTTCTTGAACCTATACCAACTACTCCAGCTCAAACGCAGATATCTACACCTCCTGGACAGGGAGTGCTTGATAAGTATCTCCTTGAGCCTACTGGTGCATTTTTATGGGGAGCCTTAGAGTCAGGAGCATTTGCAGATCTATGGGTTCCAGAAAAAGCTAAGGATGAGTTTGTTCTTTTAGATGAAGAGCCAGAGGGAATGCCTGGTAAGATAGCTGCAGGTGCTGGACATCTTGCTGGCTTTGTTACTGGTGCCCCTCTCAAGATAGGTGTTAAGGCTGTAGGAGGTATCACTAAAGGGATTGCTAAAGCTACAGGCTTAGAACTGGGTGGGAAGTATGCTGTAGGTACTGCTAAAAAGGTGGGACAAAAGGTAGTTAAGAAGGCTACTCAGTCTGGTATTAATAAAGAATTTGCAGAAGAGGCTGCTCGAAGATTCCAAAATATAGCTGTTAGATCAAGACTTAGTGGTATAGGTGCAAAAGAGTTTGCCCAAAAGACTGCAGCTAGTATAGATGAGATGGCAGAGTTTTATGTTAAAACTGGTAAAGTAACTGGTGCAGAAGCTCAAGCATTCTCAGCTTTTATGAAAAAGAATTTAGGTAAAAAACCTCTACAAGATCTTACAGATTTATGGGTTCTTAAGGGTGGGAATCCTTTTGTTGGTAATCTCATAAATGAATCAGTAATGTTTGCAAGTATTGATGCTGTTAGTGAAGGTATACGATCTGCTGCTGAAGGAAGGGAATATGATTGGTCAGCTCCACTATGGGGAGGCATAACTGGTGCAGCCTTTGGTGTTCTAAAGTTTCCATTCCTCGGCAAGTCTGGTAAAGCTGCTCCTACTATGAATGACATTAAAGATGGAGCCAGAGCTGCTATACTAAGTCGTCCATTTAAAGGTAAATCTGCTGAAACATTATCAGGCCATTCTAAATGGCTTGGAGATGTGCTTGAAGATGCAGGTGAGACTACTATTAGATCTGGCAAGTTTGGGGGTGAATCATATAGACTGAACCTGAAGAATCCAGAGTCTATCCTCAGTCAATTTGGTGAAGAAACTGGTAAGAAAATTATAGAATCAGAACTTAATGCTCTAAAGAATACTTATGGTAGAGAGCTTATAGCAAGAGCTGTTGGGGACGAGGGTAGATCTCTTGCACAAAATTGGAAAAGAGTTGTAGGCTCTTCCTTGGCAATGAATGCTAGAACATTCTATGATATTGGTGTTAATGATGCAGATGCAAAGTTTGAAGACATGGTACCTGGTCTTATGATCGGAGCATGGGTAGGGAGGCATGGACAACCTCGTTCATGGGATATAAACAAAAGAGTTAATCGTTTACGTCAGAATTTAAAGACTTTGGGTGTAGATACTAAGAATCTCAATGAAATGCCTACATTTGATGAAGCCTATACCAAATATACCAACCCAATGAATTCTCATAAAGGCATGAGAGATATTGTAAAGAAGGCTGAAGAGCTAGAGATTATTAGTGAGGACTACGATGCAGTTAAATCCGAGAGTTTACGAATATTAGAAGGAGAGCAAAGTGTAGCAGGTAAGAATGCAGATCCCTTTTCTACAGTAGATTTAGATGTATTCCATAGCCTATACAGACATTTAAAGGCTGCTGGCAAGTTTACTAGATCATTAGATGATATTAGCGTTACAGATGCTAAGAAGCTACAAGATATGGCTCAAAGAATTAAGTGGCAGGAGCTTAATAACAATCCCATGAATACTCCAAAAGATATGAATATTGTCATGGATAGGATTGCTGAAGGGGCTTCAGAAAGATTTGAAAACCTTCTTATTGATTCTGTTGTAGAAATGGGTAATAAACTTGGAATTGACTTAGATGCCAGTAAAAAGGGCAATATAGGCAAGTTACCGTCTTTGGTTACCTACTCTAAGGAAATGCAAGAAATAGCCTTCAGGGGCGAATTAGAGTGGTTAGTTGATGCTGAGGGAAGAATAATGAGTGGTGAGAAGGCAGTTGAAGTCTTAGGTGATGCATTTATAAAGACTGGTGCATTAATGGAATTCTTAAAGCCTGGCATTGCCAATAAGAGAGGTGGTATAGGAGTAGCTACAGAATCTAATGAAAGATTAGAAGTTATAAATGAAACTAATTTAAAAGATGTATATGAGATTGTAAATAAACTAGAGAGAACTATTAATGAATCTGCTGATATGAAGAATGATCGAGCATTTTCATTAACTGATGCATTAGAAGACTTGAAGGTTCCAATGCTTCAGAACCAAGCAAAGAAAGCATCTAAAGGTATCTCACTTCTATTTGATAAAGATAATCCAAATATAGAAACTCGTGATAAGCTTCAAGCAACATTAAAGAATGTGCAATTATTACAGGGCACAGTACTCTTGCCAAGTGGTAAACGTGGGGATCTTAGATTAATCCCAGATGTAAGTAAGATTAAGATAACTGGAGCTAAGGATGAATCTGCAGAAGCTCATGCTAAGAAGCTGCTCGGACATGTTTTAAGTATAGCTGGAGCTAAAGGTCAATATAAATTAGGAGCTAGACCTACAGAAGATATCGAAGTTCCATATAGCCATGTGATAGGCAACACAGATCAAAGCTTATCTCACTTTTTAGAGAGACAGGGGATGAGAACTGCACCCTATTTAATGGATCAATATAATACATTTACTACTAATTATATATTGAAAGAGAAAGTAAAGGGTTCCGACCTAGATCATTATCATCTTGATTTTATCCATAATGTAATGAGTTTGACTGATGTTCCATTTGCTTCTTTTACTCCAGGAGGTAAAGGTAAAGCTGCTGGATGGGCTGTAAAGGAGATAGAGCTTGCTCCTGGAATGTCTGAAGATATTCAGATGTTAGCTAGTCATTATAATAGCTATGTTAATACTGTAATAGAGGCAGGTAAGGGGCTAGTTTCTCGTGCAGATAAGCAAATTGTAAATACTCCAGATGTTGTAAAACTTTTAAGTACCTCTGTTGAATTTACCAGAGAAGGTTCTAGGATTCAGGCTAAAGAAACATTATTACAATTTCTTAATGCTGTAGAGATGAACCATGGTGCATTCAAGATGATGGCTGCAGAGTTTATTAATAGTGGTAACAGTCAAAATGCTATCAAGCTTATGTCATGGCTTAAGCAGTATAAGCTTATTACACGAGAGGATGGAGATCTTACTAGGTTTACGCTAAATCATAAGAAGAGTATAGATTATGATATAACAAGGGAGCTTATGAATAAGATGAGCAACTTTGGTATATCTAAAGAGTCTGCTATAAAAATGCAGCAAATAGCAGAACAAGAAGTTAATGATATGCAATTTAATCATATGGGTGTTAAGAGTAAAGATCAGAGATTAAGTAGAGATCAATTCTTTAAGAAATATTTTAAAGGTGAAACTGATCTTGAATCACAGGATTTTAAATTAGAAGAAATTATCTACGATTCAAACGGAAATCTTCATAAGGATGCTGTAACTAGATTGCTATCTAAGATGGATACCAAAAAGGTATTAGAAGCACGAGATGATGCAAAGCATATTATATTGTCACAATTAGCAGCAGAAAATAGAACATACTTTACATATAATAATGGTAAGCTAGAAGCTGAAAGTAAAAGGACTGTGTCTACCCCATTTACTAAAGCTGTAGATGATCTAGGAATAGGTATGATTCCAATATTAGGATCTAATCAATTCTTTTATTCTACTCCAGAAGGCAAGATTAAAACTGGTAGATTCTCAATATTTGATGAAGCATCTGACTATATTCCTACTGGTACTAAAAATATAATTAAAGCACAGTTAGACAATCTAAAGGAGAGTCTTAACAATTTAAAAGAAATCAATTTAAAGAATGCTCCAGATTCTGAAATTTATGGGGACAGATTCTTTACCAATACTCATGGAGGAGATCCTGGTATGGTACTGATGAGGCTAATGGATGGGGTACAACCATTTGCTATGTTGAAATCAGATCTTCCTAACATAGTATTCCAGTATAAGAAAATGATGGATAGACTGGAGAAGGATGATAGTGTAGATATTAGTTCTAAGAAGTGGCAAGAAATGGAGAAAGATTTAGAAAGATTGAATAGCAATCCTGAATCACATATGGCAGAACATACTAGAGCATTGAGAACGTTAATGTTTGAAAAGCTAACTACATCTTCTCAAGATAAAAGCTTTTTTACAAATCTTATTAATGGAGAGGCTGAAGCTGCCAAGGTTTCAACAAGGTTTAGCTTATTCCATTCACCTTCCTATAGGTATGCAGAGGCAGACTTTGCATTGAATAGTACTATTATTACTCCAAGGGAGAAAAAGCTTGCTCAAAAGTATGCAAACAAGGGAACTGCTGGCGTTGCTATATGGAATGATAAGAACATGGCAGATATCTATGAAAATCTTTCAAAAGAGAACCAAGATTTTTGGAATAAGAATCTCTTTGGAAGAGAGAGTACAAGTGCATATGATGGTATAAGCTTCATATCGGCCGATTACAGAGACTATTTAGCTTTATCGCATGGTATGTCGGCTAATGCAGATTCTCGCGTATATAAGCCTGTTATAAGCTCTAATGGCGATGTGCTGCTTTTTGGCAAGACTGCATTCGTATATGATCCATCATTGGATGGCTTCTTTAAAAGAAATCCTAAAATGGATATTTTAACTACAAAATCTGCTTCTAAAATTTATGGTGAAAATCAATGGAAGTTAATGGAATTCACCCCAGATCAAGTCTTAAATGCTACAAATCTAAATGCAGATGGGTATGTAAAGCAATTGCCATTAAATACTATAGGCATTAAGTCTGATATAGTTAAGGATACAGATGCTGCAAGGATTAGTCAGCAGATATATAACTATTTCAGTTCAGCTGAAGCAGGTAAAGTGTATGATGATATGTATAATGCTCCTGTAGAGAGTGCCCTTAGAGATGTGAAGACCTTACTTGACAATCCTTATGCAATGCGTAATTTCTTTTCAGACAATGTGTATGATGATTCTTTTGTATCTACAATGGTTGAGGGTACAGTTGGTTCTCAAAAGCTTGGAGCATTAAGGGTATGGGCTGACCATGGCAACCCTATGGAGATAGGTGAGCAAATAGTAATGTCTCAAATATATAAGAAGGTATTACAGCCTACATTAGCTCCCAAAGCAGAAGTAGATGGTATTAGATATGGTGGCAAGGCAGTCCTCATGCAAAGCTTTGATCCTAAACATAGAGATTTAAGATTTACAAAGGTCACAAGTGATGGTAAAGTTGAACAATATGGAGAGATAGTTCTTCCCTATAGAGATCAATTCGAGCCTATTAAAACTATTACCTCTAAAGATAAAGATTTAAAGATTAAAATCTTAGATACAAAAGATAATACCTTGATTGATCCAGTTAAAAGATTAGGTCAGGATGTATGGGATGGTGTTAATACATTGGGGGACCTGCATGGGATAATACAGAATGTAAAGAATTGGCAAATAGCAGTTGTCAATACTAGATACCCAAGAACAAGACCTAATGATCTAGGCATATTAGGATTAAGAGGTTTTGGTGCAAGAGGTTCTGGGAATACTGCCATTGTTAATCCTTTAGATGTATTGAATATCTTTGAAGGGGATTACGACATAGATAAATCTGATTATTTCTGGGCTCAGCATGAAACTACCTTTAAGCATGTACAAGAATCTAAGCATAGATTTGTACAAGGTGTTGATCCAGGAGTCTTTCCATCTAGTATTAAGGGATTAGAATTATATAATCAGCCTGCATCTAAGGAGAATGAACTGTGGGAAAAGCAGATTTCTAATTCTAGTACACTTGGTAAGGGTATAGGATTAGTGCAAAAAGTTCCAAGAATAATTAATCATATTAGAGATCTTGCCGAGGTAAGAACAGTTGGCAAGGAAGACCAGTATGTAATAATGGAAGGTAAGGATTGGGAGATTCGAGTAGACTATAATAATAAAGACTGGTTTCAGAGAATGGTTCTAGAAGCTCAGACTATTATTGATGCTGGTTCATCTATAAATAGAAAAGTTGTAGATCAAGTTTATGAATGGAGAGATGATTTCTTATTTCCAATTATGGAAGAATCAGGGGGAAACAAAGGGTCATGGTCTAATATTTCAGATAAAGTTGGATTTTTAAGAGAATCTCAAGGAGGATTATCTCCTCATCGTGTTAGAATATTTAGAAAGTTTGACAAGAAAGCAGGTAAGGAGGTAGATCTTTCCTCTACTGATGTAGATCTTTTAAAGTCATTAATGAAAAATTACTCTGATTTTATTCAACTTGGTACTGAGATCTATGACAATACTGGTAGAGGCAAGAGTCCTTCATATAGCGATATAATTGATAACAGTGGACAATTCTTTAATCATTTATCTAATCTTGGTAATAATACATACTGGAAATTTAGAGGAAGAAATAAAGCTAATAATGAATTTCTATCTATGTATCAAGTTGATTTATCTGCTGCACCTATAGCTACGAAGAGTGAACAGTGGAAGATAGATAATTGGAGAGATAAGGATGGGGGACCATATAAGCCAGATATTTCAAAATTCTATCGACCTCCTGGAAAGGAGAGCGGTCCATTTCCTGAAGCTGTAGTTCGTAAGGCTGGTAGAATCTTTGAGGGTCGTGGTGGTAATGTATTCGATAGGATTATGTGGAAGATGTGGGATACGGATCCATTAAAGGCTCATGATTTTAGTGCATTCTCTGCAGATCAAATGCGTCAGATGGATCAGGCGATGCAAAGATTTTATGGTGAACAGGAGTATGCTAAATTAGATGAGCTTACAGCAAATATGTTCCAGTTTGCAACGAGTATTAATAAAGGGCAGGGAACTCTGAGATATCTTAAAAAGCAGTATGGAGTTATATCTAAGATGAGGATATCAGAGACTGTAAGGAAACAGAAAATAGAGCAGCTTAATAAATCTATTGAAGATGTTGAGAATAAAATTCTAGATATGACTTCTTATAAATATAAGGAGACTAAGAGTGGTCAAGACTTAAAAGAACCTCTAGTCAAGTTCTTGAATTTGAATGATAAGGAAGTACAGGATGGAGCAGTTCAGTATTACACTATGCATGCATTAGGTGGTCGAGTTTTGTCAACCAAGGAACCTGGTCAAATGAAAAAAGATATAGATCGCTTAAGGCAGTTTGAGAGAGTAGCATTTGCTGACATGGATGGCTTAAGTGAGACATTGACTTACGGAGAGGCAAGGTCATTCCTTACATCAAGTCAAAAACGGTGGCTAGAAAACTACCCATCTGATAGACAGGTATATGAAATAATAAATGACAAGCTTCAAGCAGGATTTAGTAGATATGGTCTTTCCTTTTTATTTAATTACGGCAGTCCTCTAGCTCATAAAAATGCAATTGGCATTTACAATGGAGCTCCAGTACCTGTATCATATGGACCTACAAAAAGATTTAATAGGGCTATGAATTTCTTAGCATTGAAGGCTCAAAGTGATGCACCTTTGAAAAAAGCGCTATCTATGGCAGCTCCTATTGCAGATCATTATAGAAATTATTTCAGAAAAGATTTTAGATATTTATCTGAAAGCCCTCTTATAGATGCACAGACTGGACTTAATTATGAAATGTTAAAGTTTCCAAAGTTCCAGCAAACTATGCAAAGTTCATTTGATAACTTTACAAGTTTAAAATGGAATAAAGCAAGTGGGAAAGAAAATCCATTTCAGATTATGAATGATGACTTGTTAAATTTCTATAGGGAAATCTTTAAGATGAATGGCAAAGAGAAAGAATTTAACGATTATGCATATCAGATGAGCAATATAAACACACTATCAATGGGCAGTGAGATTATTGATCCATTCCATTATCTCAGTATAATGAGGAATATTGAATCTGATGTTCATAATTTTGTCAATAAAGGTCTTGATGGCGGTTTCTCTCCAGATGGAAAGTTTATTCCTACTGAGAAGATGAAGAATAATCCTATATGGGTAATGCTTGGAGGAGAGAATTATATCAAGGGTATCTCAATGAATCCTGTTACCAGAGCATCAACTGCTAAATGGAATAATATGATTGAATATGGTAAGCAAGCCAATAAGTTAAAACAAACTAATCCTAGAGAGGGGAAATCGGATGAAATATTTAAACTTCATAAACTCTGTAAGGGGAGTAAATAATGTCTAGAAATAACTGCGATTTTGCACCACACATGGATCTTCTTGCAGAGGTATATGATAAGTTTAAGAAGAATGGTCGAACTAAAAAGTATATTAACGATCCAGACAGTGCATTCTATAACCTAGTTAAAAGTGAATTTGGAATGGAGCTTGAGGTTGTGCGGTTCAGGGATGATGTCAGTAAGGGTGATATAGATGGGCTGTCTAAAAGACTTGATAATCTTCTTAATAATATAGAAAAGGGAGATGTTTATTCTGGTCTTGCTGGAGCCATGTACACACCTAATGCTTTTGCTAAGGCTGATCCAGCTATAGGAGAGCTTCTAAACAATTTCATTCATACTAAGCAGCATTTCCAGGGTACGAATGCACAAGTTAATCGTGCAAAGGAAGGGATGTTTCGTAATCTCAAGAAGGAGATGACTGCTAGAGGTTATAGTCAGAATACAGCTTTGACTACAGGGAAAGAGCTTACAAGAACTAGCGCTCAAGCTAAAGCAGATAAGATAGAAGAGAATATAATCAAAACTATTGCTGAAATTAAAAGCCCTCAGACTGTAGATAAGGAACTTTCTATTTTAAAATTACAAGATCTTAGGCGTCAAGAGCATGATCTGTACGAGAATACTGAAATGCAAGTGTACAAAGAGATGCTAGATTATGTTGAAAATTGGATGCCTAAGCTTACTACTGAAAAATGGAATGAATTAATTGCTATTGAAAATAAGAAGCCTGAGAAGAAGAGAAAGTTTATTAATTATGAGGATGTGGTGCTAGGGGAGTCTGACTTTGCAAAGATAAGAGATGAAAATGGAGATCCTATTTCTGGCAATATATACTCAGCTATACGACAATATACAGAAGTAATGAATACTATGCATAAGAATCTTACTAATGGTGTAGATGCATATGTAGATGGTCTGTTATCATCCAAATCTCAAAGTGCTAGTGCGGAACAGTTAAAAGAAATTAAAGTTAAATTAAAAGAAAAGATGACTCCTAATAAGGAGGCTGGTTACTATCCTCATTATGCTAGAGATCTCAATATTGATTTCATATCAGGACTAATGCCAAAGATGGATGATCTGGTTCTTGCTACATCTAATTATTCAGACAAGCCTGTAACAACTAAGCAGGCACTAGAACAGCTTGAAACTTATATTAGTGGCCATGCTAAATCTCGTGGTGATGCATTAGAGTATTCACCAAACTTTTTCAATGTAGTGAATACATACACATCTGAAGTAAATAGATTTAACTATATATCTCATATTAATAAGTCCAAAGGGGATGTATTAAATAAGATAGAGTCTATGTATAAAAATAGTGAGGACTCTGGTAGATATATAGAGAATGTAGTGTCTTTTGTTAACGATCTACATGGAGCTGCAGTTGGTAGAAATGCCATACAGAATAAGCAGACACAAGCATTTGTAAGGACACTCCTTGGATTTGAATTCATCTCCAAGATAGGAATGAATCCTAGATCAGCAGCACGTAACTTCTCACAGATTCTTCTCAATACAGTAGAATGGTCTCCTACTATGATATTAAATTCAGCCAAAACTATTAGGGGGATGAAGGAATCTCTTAATGTAGATAGAATTATGGATGAAAAAGGATTATTGTTCTCAGAATCTGCTCCTGAATTGCAAGAATCATTGGGAGGACAGCCATCTGCTCATAAAATACTTAGATACAATGAGGAAACTAAGGGCTTAGAATTTACTCCTGTGTCTAAAATGGAAAAAGTTGCTGGCGTAATGTCTAAGGTTGCTGGTTCCAAGGTTGTAGCTGGCATGACTAGAGGTATTGAAAACTTTAACAGAAAGCTTACCTTTAGAGTAGGATTCGGAAGAGTATACGATCTATTAGATAATCCTAATTTTACAGAATTTATTCAAGAGAAAACATTAAGAACTAGGGGTCGTAAAGCTACAGATAAAGAGGTTGAATCAATAAGACAGAAGTATGCTACTGATTATGGTATCAATAGTGTTGTATCTTTGCATTTTGATTACAATGATTTCTCTAAATCTAGAGCTATACGTGGACCTGTTGGCAAGGTCTTAGGTCAGTTTCAGCATTATTCCTTTAAGTTCTTTGAAAAGAATTGGGAAGTAGCTAGAAGGGCAAAGCAAGATGTATTTAGAGGGGAACTTAATAGTGCTAATGCATGGAAAGCATATAGATTGGGATTGGTATACTTTAGTGCTCCTGCCCTGATCTCATCACTTACTGGATTGGATTTTAGTAGGCTGATTGAACATGATCTTGCTGAAAAGATTCAGAAGCTAGGTGCATACTTTATGGGAGATGATGAAGATAGGAAAGAAGCATATTGGGGCAAAGGTCCAGTACTAGGAACCATGGGAGCTCCAGTGATATCAGATCTTCTTACTCTTGGAACACTATATGATGTCATTAATCTAGATGATGATAGTAGATTAAGAATCCTTACAGGTTATCAAGACTTTAGTCATATGTCTGATGATAGAAAGACTATGGAATTAATTAATACTTTAAGTACATCATTAGGAAGATTTTCATATAGAACATTGCCTGCTATCACTTCAGGAACTTTTACTGGATTATCTTTAGCGGTTCAAGGTGAACTAGGAGTTTATCCTACTAGGAAAGCTAAAAAGAGACATAAAGATTTTAAGGAAAAATTTTCTGGAATATTTGACAGCCTGGAGAGACTTCAAAAAGTAAGTAGAGAGAGGTAGGGAGCTAAGAAGCCCCCAACTCCCCCTCTAATACTGCTATTGATTTATTGAAACTATCTCTCAGTGTATAAAGAGAGACTAATTCTAATTGCATTTCTTCTACAGGATCATTTGATTTAGGCGGTTTACTAAGCATCTCTAGAGTCATTTTGATTGTAAATAATAATAATTCCCTATCACTCTTGTACTCCACTCAAGCTCCTTTCATTTTCAACTTGTAGCATATCACAAAATACGGTAAAGGGTATTGCTACGTATGGCTCTTTACCATTCTTTTTAAAGACTATAGCTGGAGCGCTACAGTCAGGCCTATTAGTTTCACACTGTTCTATGGCCTTCCATATTTGCAATCTCTCTACATTTTTACACTCAAAGCTAAATGCACATACTTCTTTAGCTGCTGGAGTTCTGACGATATCTTCACCTGTCATGCCCATTGTCTGGGACTTTATATCATCAGGATGTAATTGTGTGTATACATCTCTCAGCATATCTCTTACATAATTCTGAAGTCTACGTCCTTTGGCTTTACTTGCTCTTGCGCTTCGCTTCATCTTCAGCCTCCAATCGTTTGTATTGTAATGACAACCACTGATCTATAACTTTAATATCATTATAGATGTGAGCCTTTCTTTCATCTGACGCACTTTTTTCATACTCAGTGCGCTTATCATGGTACATATAAGCTATTAATTTAGCTATCACATCTAACTGACATCTATCAATCACCTCATGTCTCCTTGTCTGGTATTCCATAACCCATTGTTCGTTTTAAGCGATCTAAGGCTATCTTTATCTTGTGGTGAGGTGTACCTCCACTTTTAGGAGAAACGTCCTTTAAGGTACCATTGCACTCCATTTGCACCATATTATGTTCATCGGCAGTACTTGGTTCATATTCCATTACAGTTATCTCATTGCAAGATTTACAGATCATTTTAACAAACCTTTTCTTAATCTCATTCATCTGTCACTTTTGTAGCTTGAATGGAGAACGACTCTTTACCGTAACTCTCATTCCTCCACAAAGCGATGTTTACCTTCTCTTCATTGATGGTTAATTCACCAGTAAACATAGGATGCTTGCTATTAGGTGTATGTTTAGGATTCTTACTAGCAAATCCAGATCCTATTTTCTCATACTTTTTTCCCATTACTCTCCTTTTCTTCGATCATTGCCCAGAGAAGCATAAGATATACTATAGTATCTTT
>Ga0208299_1001196_pt1 | contig 20056 bp, 29 predicted proteins | sample 15_taG_FD_184089 | JGI IMG/M metagenome (GOLD analysis project Ga0208299, IMG submission 184089) | Marine viral communities from the Subarctic Pacific Ocean - 15_ETSP_OMZ_AT15312 metaG (SPAdes) (version 2) | ecosystem: Environmental > Aquatic > Marine > Oceanic | place: Pacific Ocean | collected...
TATTTCACCATGACTATCTTTATCAACAAATAACTCAGCATAGTCCTTTCTAACACTATATGCATCATGTTCATCATACATATCATGAGGAAAATCCTTACTTACCTCTTCGTCGGGGGTATCCCTTTCTAACACGGGCTTATCGCCTCTATATGTTTCACTTTCGTCACTCATATCTTTCTCTTTTGAAACCCCATCGGGGCTTAAACTTACATCGTCTTTAGAGTATTTAAGCTTTTCCTTTCTCACATACTCTTCCTTAATTTCTTCTATATCCATCTGCAATTTAGTTATTATATCTTTATAACTATCAACTATCTCAGCATACCTTTCTTCTTTACCATAATTCTCTATATGTTTCTTATAAAACTCTATTTGTTTTACTTTCTCACTAATCCTTACCTCTAGTATCTTTATATCACTCATATCTCACCATCCCAGCATATCTCACATATCACTCTATTAGCATACATATCATCACCACATCCTAAGCATATATTATTCATTCCATCTCTCTCCATGCTTGTGTTCACCTACATAGAACGCTTGTCCCATCATATATTCTTCACAATCTTCATCATTACATATCCACCATGCTCTTTCATAAGGACTTCTATCATACCTTCCGGTGATGGTCTTGGCTACGCCATCAAACTTCATATGCTTATCACATCCTCTACATTTCTTATCAAAATCTCTAATCATACATCTTCTCCGCTTTGTGTATCTCTTCCATGTCTACCATTATTTTCTCACTTACACCTTCATTAACTCGTTGCATTCTTATCTCATCTATTAAGAATAAAGCCATTAGTTCAGCTAATATCTTCTCAGCATCCCTCACTATTCATTCTCCCATTCATATATCGCTTGGTCTATCTCACTATATGCTCTCTTTAAAGGTTTATCGGGTATAATCATTTCATTATCATCCATATCATAAAACTTTATCTCATATGAACTTACTTTTTGTATATGTTCTCTATAATGTTCGTATGTCATCTTATATTCCCCATATTGATAATACTATAAATATAGAAAAAATAAAGAATATAAATCCTTCCCATTCTTCTTGCATTAGTTTCCTCTCTTACGTCTAATTAACTTCCTATCGGTTCTTGATACATCATAACCATAGGTTCTTGTTCCTCTTATACCATTATTGGTTCCTTTAACTTCATACTTCTTAATGGTGTTTATTATCTTTGCGTAATCTTGTGCTTCCATATGTCTTATGGTTGCTATTATACTTTGCATACCTTTTTGTGTATCATACATATTATCATCTTTATCAGGATATACTTGTTTTACCATATCCCTCATTGACTTATATGTTGGGTCATGCTCTCCTTCTACATATAGTATAGGGGTTGCTCTTTCACCAACAAGATAAGCTTTAATATCTTTAATCATATCTTCTTTCATATCTCTCACCAACCTCTCATATCGCATAGGCAAGTATTATGCTCTATTGCACAATCACATACTAAGCATACTTCTATACCCATTTCATCTATGCGTATTGGTTCTATATCTTTATTCATAGGTCTACCCCACTCATTACTTGTTCCCATACGCCTTGCCTATGTCCACTATACTCTTCTGGAGTCATTGGTCTATCATTAATTAGTTGATGTGGCTTTGGCTCAGCACTAAAGTATAGGTCACTAACCTTAAGCCTATACTCTCTTCTTGAATTGTCTATGTTATTAAAACGTGGCTTCTTATGTATAACTACCTTGCCGAGAAGCGTAGTAATTTGGTCGGGCTTTAACATAGAGAGAACTCCCTCTATATCTTTAATGTTGTTTAAGTTCAAACTCATTTTTTCCTCTAATTTAACATGGTTTGAAAGTATTTAAAGGTTTGGGCGGAAATCGGGGTGCTAACATATAGACTCATGCTCAATCGTTTCTATGCCCTAATCCCGCTTATCATCTTTGGAAATTAGGCATAGATTTATATAGAACCCACCTCCCTATATTATACTATATTAAGAATATTGCTCTATTATGCAATATATATCTTTGCTCTATTTGTATTATAAATAGCTAAATAGAGCTTATTGTCTTAATAGAGCCTATAATATTAAGCTAACATATGTTAATACTACTTTTTTTCTTCTCACACATATAAAAAAAAGCTCTATACCGAACTTGAACCGGTTTTGGTTCGTATAGGCTCTATTAGTCATGACCAATCTCACGTAAGGGGGGCGACATAGAGCTAATTTTCTCATACCCGCTTCCAGACCTGAAAAGATAAGCGACATTGTGCATATCTCATGGGCTATATGTTTCTCATCTAGCGCTATAGGGCTTAAAAACTATAGACTTATAGAGCTTAGTATATAACTATAGAGGAGGTTTATATGCGCGGCAGTCAAACTAAAAACTTGACAGTCAAATTATAAAAAATTACTAAAAACATTGAGCGGAACGTATAGCGGGGTATATAAGCCCCCTCGAGCTTTATATACTTAAACGAAGCAAAGCTTTATATACTTCTACGACATGTTATATATAGAGAAAAAGGAGGAAATAATGCCATCAACTACAAAAGGTCAAAAAGGAACCGCTATGGACTACCTATCCGCCCCTCGTCATGAGGGCATCGTTAAAAGTTTAATGATGTTAATCGGATATGAAGCACCTAAAGGCGGGCGACTTCCGGCCGGAGTTAAGTATGATACGCTTAAAGCACTCGTCGATTGTTTGGGCATGGGACTAAATGAAGAATTTAGGTCTATGTTAGCCACTCGAGTCGTAGAGCTTCAAAGTGCAAGGCGTAAAGGAACCGGAAAGGTTTCCGCAACGCCGGAAAGTATCGTTAACGCTATTAAAAGCGGAAAGATATCACTTGAAGAACTTAAAGCACATCTTGATACGCTATAAGCTTCGAGCTAAATGTTCAAAGGGGAACGAGAGAAAAAGAGGTTTCCCCATTTTATGTTTATGTAGCTATATAATAGGACATGAGTATATAAAAATCATTCGCACGTTAGCAAAGATAGAGACCAACTAAACATTAGAACACGTCACTCAAGCACTCTAAGTCACTTATTAAGGTGGCGTCTTAAATAGAAAAATTCAGCCTTTTTTTAAACTTAGTCGATGACTTCGAAACGATTTGAATCAATCCCTTTAAAAGTTCTCATTCTCTCTAAGATGTATCGTCATGATTTCAATTATATACGTGCTTCTCACGTGAACGGAAACGTTTTGTTTGAAGCCATGTCCAACCCTTACAATGATTAATAACGTAATGAATAGGGGGGAGTTAAGCGTGACGACCACCACCCTTATATAGGGTGCTTCCCCCGAATTGATTTTTTTTCAACTGTCGTTTTTTTTCGACAGTCAGAACCGCTGGCCTAAGAGCGTCACATTAATGGCTGAGCTTAGGCCGTGAGTATCTGGATTGGGTAGAGTGCAATACTATTTTGCTATTTTCATCTTCTCTACCCTAAGGTGTGAAGGGGGATTTATTGGATACCCCCAAAGCAAGGCCCAACTCCAAAGGAGTTTATTTTCCTCGCTTACCACTTACCATCACCTCATCCACTTGGACGTTAGTGAAGGTTTGTGTGCCTTACCACGTTGGGACATGGTTATTCGGCCATTCACTTAAACGGGAGCTACCCGCTTAATCTTCTTTCCGAAGGATAGAACCATATTGGTCTTCATCTCCGGTGTGGTCTACCCATGTATGAGCATGGTTTCTTATATCACTAATGTATACATCGCCATACTCCCACGAGCCATATGTCATTGGTGACCTTACGGCACAATGCCATCTCGCATATGGGTTTTTATTTTCATTCTCAGGGTTCTGATAGCGTTTTAAAACTCGCCATTCGAATCCATTACCCTCATAAGTCATATAGGGTTTATCTACTTTCGTTGTTTTCTTTCCAATCTTCTCATTTATAAACATGTTTTCCTCTAATATACCAATAGTGTATCACTATTTAAAGGTTGTCCTCAAAGTTGTAAGCGTTGTCTACAAACTCACCACAATATAAGGCTTGGCCTTGTGGTGTCATGTTGTCAATCCAATTGGTTGCGGTTCTGCGTGGGCTCTTTCTCATTCTGCTTGGGTTTCTCTTAATGTTATACATATTTTTTCCTCTATATATAACATAGCGTGCAAGTATTTAAGCCTATGGGTGAAATTAGTATATAAAGCACGGAGATACTTATATACTATCATATAGCTTCCGCTTCACTTTATCAAAAACCCGACAGTCGGACGGCTCAAAAAAGGTGAGCGGAACCCATAACGGACTATATATACTTCGAGGAGGTTTATATATCATTTTGAACCAAAGCTTTATATACTTTGTCGCTAAGTGTAATATAGAGGAAAATATGACAAGTATACAAAAGCAAATCTTAAAGATATGGAAACAAACAAGCCAAATGCAAACAAAGACCCGAAGGGCAACATGGATGAGGTCTAAGTAATGGATTTAATCATTCTTAGTTTAGCATTAGCTATATTTATTGAAATGGAAGTTTATTATTTTTTAGTTAACTTCTTTAATTAATTTTATAACATCTAGTCAAAGAGCACGAAAGATAGACTTCTAGAATCTTACCTTTCAATGTGTGAAGCTTTCTAGACGTTTTAAATATTCGGGTATAATCCGAAGAAAAATAAAGTTGGTCGTCGGACAACGAATGACGAAGCGTAAAAGAGCAAGCAAGACAAGAGGCACGCGTGTCTAGGTTTTGTTTGACTCGGGCCCTCATGAGGCACGGAGTTGGAAACCTCTGGTTAGCGTGAGGGGTTCTGGAGCACCCCAACCAACAACCTTATCATAATGGAGTTATAGTGTAGTGGCCCAGCATCTTAGGCTTTCGACCTAAGGACGGGGGTTCGAATCCCCCTAACTCTGCCATGATTGACAGTCATTTTTTCAAAAAGGGTGAGCGGGAGCTATATAGGGGTATATATATGTCGAGGGGGTTTATATATGTTTTTGAGCGAAAGCTTTATATACTTGGAAACCATGTGTAATATAGAGGAAAAATATGAGTAATAAAGAATTTAAATATGAATATGAAAGCGGTTTAATGGATTTCCATTATGAAGAGTCTGGAGCTAATTGTGAAGAGCTTCAACATAAAGAAGATTGTAATTGGGTTTATGATAATTGCACTTGTGGACTTGTTGAGTCATTAGATTTCAATGTTCCGGATGATGGAGATTGGTAAAATGAGTGAACATAATCAATTAAATTGGTCTGATTTCTTATTATGTATAGGTATGGAATTAGCTTACTTCAAAAATGGAGAACGCCCAATACAAGAACAAATGATAATGGAAAAAATAATATCACTCGGGGGTAAACCATGAAGTGGCACGAAGTTATAGAACAATCATTAAGATTTTATTTAGATTTAGATTTTAATTTTAAAGAATAAAGGGTGTCCACCTTAACGCGTTAGGTGTTCTTGCTCGATGGCTTGGTGTATGCCCAAAGTTATAAATACACCATAAATAAATCGACAGTCGATTTTTTTTAAAAAAGGTGAGCGGAACGTATAACGGACTATATAAGTATCGAGGCCCTTTATATACTTAAATGACCCCAACCTTTATATACTTTGAAACCATGTGTAATATAGAGAAAAAGAGGTAATTAAATATGACAAAACAAACTTATCAAACTAATAAAGTCGGCTTCATCCTTTGGGATGAGAGAATAATGAGCATCCACAACTTTTGGGTTGAGCTTATGGGTTCCAGAATGGAAGGAACTAATTCCACCTATTGCCATACAATAGGATGGGTTAATTTACATTCCTTTGGAACTAAGCACCAAAGTTTAGATGATGCCGAAGTATGGAACGTAATTAATAGCGTAGATGCAAGGTTCGTAAGATACCCAAGCGTAGAAGCTAACAAGTGGAACACAAACCCAATAGGAGCATAAAAATGTTTAAAAGACAATTTAAAAGATTAGTTCGAGAAGAAAAAGAAGCATTATCTTATTCCGACGAAGAAACTAAAGTCCAAGCACGAATTTGGGATTGGAATGTTAAAAGCTTAATAGGTGCATGGTCATCTTTAGCTAATGAAATGACAAATAAAAATGATTGGAATCATTTTGCTAAACACGTTTTAAGTGAAGTTATTGAAATGGATAAAATAATAAAGGAGGCTAAATAATGAAAATTATATGCGAGTCTTGTGAGGATGCTATAGCCACCCAAATAATAGGGCGTGGGTTAGGAGAGCGAGAGGTATGCACCGATTGCTATTATGAAATAGGAGATAGAGGTTATTAATATGAACGAAGAAGAATTAATACAAAAGGGCTTTGATGAAGATGAACACGTAAAGGACTTAGTTTCAGGTGCCGAATACCGACTAAGTCCCGAGTCATGGGATGCTATTAACTTTATATTCTATATAGAAGAATAGGAGGGGGGTATTAAGCTTATAGCGGGGGGTCATGGTCATATACCCCCCCATATATAAATCGTCTGTCATAATAATTATATTGACTGTCAGAATTTTTTGTGGTGTGTTTATACATTTGGTACACACCAAACCAGCGGGCTAACCTTATCGGCCGATTAGGAAAGCCCTTGATTATTGTTTAACCCTCTTTAAATACTACTTCATAGAACTTACTTCTATTAAAGCGGGGGTTCTCTCTTTCGCACATATTCGCTATGTCCTTAACTAAAATAGGGTCGGCCTCATTAACGTGTAATATATCGGCCATCTCTTGAAAGTGCCGGCGGGTCATTGTCATCTTAGGCACCCCTCAATAATTGGCTTGCTCTCCATCGGGATACTCTAACAAGACGTTCTTGTATTTCGGTAGGTAGGCTATAAAATAGCTCAAATTCTATGCTTCCAGCGTTGGCACTATATGCGTGCCATCGGGTCATTATGCGTTGTTCGTTTATGTGTTCACTCATGTTTATTTTCCTCTATATTTAACATGGCAAGAAAGTATATAAGGCTTTGGGTCAAATTAGTATATAAGGAACGAGGAGCTTTATATACTAACGTTTAGCTTCCGCTCGCATATTTTGGTGAGAAGACGACTGTCATAATAACTTGTCTTATTGTCGTTTATTTTTTTCCTCACCCCCCGTCTAAAATAAAGCAGGCCCCCCCCATTAACAAACAGGGGGTAGGGGTCAAAACAAATCGGGCTATATTTTGAATGCTATATTAAGAACTATATATAGACTTAACATTAGGCTTTGTAAATGCTATATTAAGCTCTATATATCATGACACAATAACCTTTAAATAGATACACATGTTAACAGTAAATGTTAACGAATTTGGAGAAACGATGAACAAAAAAAAGCAAGCAGAAACAGAGACCCCCTGTGGTCAAGATTGTACATGCCATGTAGAGCCTGATGGCTTTCACGGTAAATCATATAAGGACTTTATAGCAGCCACCGAAAAGTGTCAGTGCAAAGAAGTCAAGACTTACGGTATGGTGTGTGTAACATGTGGGAAACCCTACGAAATGAAAACAATTTTTACAGTGAACGGTAGTGCAGGTGAGTGGAATGGCAGCAAGTAAGGAAGACGTGAAATGGGAACCTAGCCACATGAGGCTTAGTCCTTCTAAAATAAACACTTACATGAAGTGTCCCCGCGAATTTTACTACAAGTACATAGCTAAGATTCCTGAGAAGAAAACTATACATCTATTCAGAGGAACATTGGTACACCAAGTTCTAGAAGACCTTTTTAAGCAGAAGTTTAAATCCCTGTCATTATGGGAAAAGGGAGCCCCAGCACAGTGGGTACAAGAAGAGTTCGAGAAAGGTTGGGAAGAAAAGATAGCTAAACATAAATGGTTATGGGAAGTACATACCAAAGAAGAGATGGATAATATGTATCTCGAGACAGAAGATATACTCCAGAATTTTGTAAAGAGTGTTAATAAAAAATTAACCGAAATGGTTAAGTGGAAAATATATAGAACTAAACAACAAGCATGGAACTCAGTAGCTCCTAAGTACGCTGAGAAGTGGGTTAAGTCTAAAGACTACGCAGTAATAGGCATAGTTGATGCAGTCTGTAATGATTTCGATGGTGGTACAACTTTGTTGGACTACAAGACGAGTAAGCGCTATGGTGCATACCTCCCTGAAGATTATTATCGCCAGCTGATTATATACGCTTTCCTTTACACTTTAGAGATGGGTGAGATGCCTAAGTTTGTAGGAGTTAATTATCTACGCTTTGATGATACTTTCTTTGTTAAGGTTAATCAACAAGTGCTCGATGAAGCAAAAGACTTAATCAAAATGGTACATGATTGTCTGAAAGAGCGTGAGGAATATGAAGACCGTTATGAACAGAAACCACAGAACTTGTGTAAATGGTGTTCGTTCTATAAAGGTAACGGGGGGCCTTGTGATGTACAAATCCCTAAATGGAAACCTAAATTTAAGAAAAGTAAAGAGACTTATGCAGACATTGACTCAAAAGCGAAAGGATTAATAGAGCTTGATGCACAGAGTCAATTTCCTGAGTTTGATTAAGGGCAATCTTTATATATGCGCGTTGTGTAAAACTATACATGGCGCGCGATGATTATGGAGCTATTTCCGTAATCTCTGATGAAGAAAAAGAGATATTAGGGATTGGTGGTTCTAAAAAACCCTCTGACGAGGATGAAGAAAAGCTCTTTGAGACTATTGGCAAGGCTGCTGATAAAATCGGAGAAACTCAAGTAGGTAAAAAAATAGGAACTATAATCACTGTTGTATTACTAGCGCTTCTGAGTGGGGGGGCCAACATGTCTATTATTCACGATTACTTTAATGGTGAAGAAGATATTGGTCCCATCGGGGGCTGCCTAGAATCAAACGCCACTAATTATAATCCACAAGCAACATTCGATGATGGAAGTTGTAACTTTGTTGTGATAGTGTATGGTTGTACAGACCCTGAAGCGGCGAACTATGACCCACAAGCTACTCACGATAATGGGAGATGTAACATTTTAAATCAAGGTGGGAACAACACAAACACCAACGAAACTGTATATGGCTGTATGGATATAGACGCTAACAACTATAATGATAAAGCAGAAGAAGACGATGGTTCCTGTGATTATGAGAATGAAGAAAACCATTGTAATCACACTGATATGTATGCTTGGGATGGTTTATCTCACGGCAATGTATCAAGACCTTCCACCAACAGTATAAATTTCTATATGGACTTTGATACTAATTGTGATGATGTTGACGAACCTTTACCTATACTTGTTTATTATGATTTAGTACATGTCATGATTGAGGAAGATGAGAATGGTAATAAATCCTTGTCTTATGATAATTATGTCTATACTCAAGTATTCCTTAATATTTCAGGATGGTTCGAAGACGAACATTGGTTTGAATACGAGGAATTATTTGAGAGTGATTTAGAAGAACAATTTAATGATATTTATGAAGGTTACTGGTTTTATTATACATCTTATTACGCAGATTATAATGGAGATGGTGACTATTATGGAGAAAATGAATATGTTGGTTATTCCACTAATTGGGGTGACGGAGATATAGAAGAAATGGGATGGAGGATAGAAGTATAATGTGTTGCATAGACTGTGGTTGTTGTGATAAATGTACATGTCCCTGTTGTAAGGAGGAAGAATGAAAGCAGATAAGATGCTCATTCTTACAAACATGTTAGCCAAAATTATGTCTGACATGGATGACTTAAAACAAATGATTATAGATATGAAAATGAAAGAAGTGATAGAATCTGATGGATTCATGGAGGAAGAATGAATGGAGTTGATAGACATTTTAACAATGTTTGGAATAGCAATGGCAGGAGTAGCTCTTGTAATTGCATTAATGGTATTTGTGAATTTTGCGCGTCATGCATTAAGAAAAGTACCACCCGTTACAATTCCACAACGGAAATCACTAAAGAAGGAGAAACCAACAATGAGTAAAGAAAAGGGCGAAGGAGTCACATTTAATGACATTTTCATGTTTATGATTGCTGTACCTTTAATACTACTCTGGGTTGGGTTTGCAGGGTTCGTTATACATAGCGGACTTAGTAAACCAGAAGTTCTTGAGAACATTGAAGCTTATACAACTTTGATAGCTATATTAGGTGGGCCAGCCCTTCTAATTATCAAAGATGCTTTAGATGTATGGAAACAAGAACAAGCTGAGAAGACAGCATTCTATAAGGTAAAAGCACAAGCTGTTATTGATTATAATGATGCAACTCAGAAACAACACCAGATGATTGAATCAAAGGCACAAGAACAAGAACATAAAATGGAAAGTAAGAAATAATAATAAGGAGAGATATATATGGCAAAAGCAAAAGCAACCTCAAAGGCACAATGTCCTGATAAAGAAGGATTAAGATGTGCTGGATGCAGAGGCGGAAATCCCTGTTTGGCAGGGGAATAAGGAGGACTAAAAATGGTCGATTATAAAAACAAGCAAGTAAAATCTTCAGCAGGTGGATTATTCAAAGGAGAACATCACGATACAAACAATCCTGATTGTAAAATAACCTTTGAAAAACCTAGCTACGAAGAGATTAATGATATGGCAAGAGCCAAAGGAAGAGGATACCCAATAACTTCCAAATACGATGTAGAGTCTCCCGGCAACGAGAAACAACAAATGTTCACTGCCGGAGATGGTAGCGGTAGATTAATTTCAGGAGAAGAATCTGCACCTACACCTAATGTCGCATGGACAAAAAAAGTTAGAATGCTTGGTCAAGAAGAAGCTTTACAAGAACCTTAGAAGTAAGCTTTATATAGTATAACATTCTAACATGTATAGGCTCTCGCTGTAGAGCCATGGCTTCACAGGATACTTATCGCAAGTGCTTTTGTGAGAGCCCCAAACATGGAGAAAACTATGTCAAATAACACAACAAACGAAACAAATGATAACTCAACTGTCCTAGAGACAAACGAGACCGCAGACGATGGTAACATCTCTGCAATTATCGAGAGTGTAGAAGAATCAGGGCTTTTAGATAGCCTAATGGATGACCCAGTGCTTATGCTATTAGCAGCTCTAGTAATTGGTTTAGGTGCTTACGCAGCTTATACCGTACCAGCAGTCAAAGCATTAGTCTTTAAGTATTTAAAGAACAATGAAGCAGAAGTAATGTCTTTATTAGACAAGAATCTAACTAAAGTTCAGATGAAAGCATTCGAGAAGCTGGATGAAGCAGCTCAGAAGCACGTAAAGGACTCTTTGGTTCGAAATGTATTAGTCACCGCATGGGATGAAAAAGACGATGAATTAGCCGCTTTGGTTAAATCTAAGGTTAAATCATCACTTGACGAAGGCAAATCACTTTGAACGAGGTTGAATACGAGCAGCGGTTACGCCAGCGGGTAGGAGAAGGAGAATATGAACGTCATAAAGAACTTGTACGCTTGCTGGCTCGCAATCTGTCTCTTGAAGACATTTTGTGGGAAGAAATTACTTTACATATTCGGGATGTTAACTTACGAACAGAGCTCTTGCGACAAAGAAATTCAATTGTTCGTGACATACATACTGAATTCAGAGCATTAAATATAGAGATACCTTCTGTTGTAGAACAAAAAACAGCAGGGTTTGCTTCTTTTTTGGAGGACTTAACAGATGACAACAGCAGTGAAAAACGAGACAAAGAATCTAAAAGCAACCCTGACCGGTAAAGGTGCTATAGATTCAATTGAAATAGAAAATATATTCGAAAAGACTAGACATAGCGAGAAAAAAATGCTTAAATTAGTAAGAGCATTCTGTTCAACCTACCTTATTGATAATAAACAAAGACCATTAATACTTAGACCCCTTCAAGAAAAGATAATAGTTAAAGCATTGACTCATAGTGAGAATGGTAAACAACGTAAATTAGCTATTTTAGCACCAAGAGGTAGTGGAAAATCTTACGCTTTAGCAGTAGCTGTCACAATTTATATGTATTTTAAGAGATTTAGAGATTTAATTTTCATTTTAGCTCCTTCTGAAGACCAAGCCGCCTTAATTTTCAATTATGTATATAGGAATTTCAAAGATAATCGTTTTTTAGATAGTTTAGTAGATAATTATAAATTTCACAATAAGCCCCATATACGCCTGAAGGGGGGCACAATGATGCGTAGAGCTCCATTAGCGCCTACTAATCAAGGACAAGCTATACGTGGACAACATCCTACATTCTGTATAGTTGATGAGTCCCCACTCATCGACGATAATTTATTCGTTGATAATGTAGAACCAGCGATACTTTCAAATAAGGCCCCTTTCATAAATCTAGGTACACCAAAATCAAAAGAGAATCATATGTATAGATATTTATATGATGATGCTTATTCAGATAACTGGACACGCTTAGTATATACATGGAGAGATGCTATTAAGGCAGGGGACGCATATACAGCTCCCTATACTGAAGAAGAAATGTTAGAAAAAATGATAGAGTGGGGTGAAGACTCTATCTATTGGAGAACTGAATATGAATGTGAGTTTGTAGAGAGTGTATCGAATGTTTTTACACCTGAAAAGATAAAAGGATGTTTTGATGATTATGAGTTTACAACCAGAGAGGAACTTGTCACGCGAGGAGATTTTGGTTCTCCGATTACTATCGGTGTTGATGTTGGTAAATCAGTTAACTCTACTGTTATTACAGGATGGAGAAGGGAACAGTGTGATGAAGGAAATCTCGCACGCCTTATATATGTGGAAGAAATCAATCCTAGAACAGGTGGACATGATATTCCCTACCAACGTGAACGTATTATGGATGTCGCCATTAATCTTGGGGCTGATAGGCTTATTGTGGATTGTACAGGTATTGGTGGAGCGATTGAACAAGATTTAAGAATGGCTTGTATAAATAGTAACCCCCAGATTTACTTTATACCTTTCGTTTTTACGGGAGGACCTAGAGGCACAAAGACACAAGTATATAGAGATTATGTTTCTTATATTCAACAAAAGCTCGTAAAGATACCTACACCCTCTAACCTACCACCACACCAACAACGCTTAATGAATAAATTCTTTAGAGAACATTTAGATTTAGAATATACTATGGATACTGCTAATAAAACTGAAAAGATAGCAGCACCATCTAATAAACATGATGATTATTGTGATAGTTCAGTTATGGCTATTCACGCCACACTTTCTATGTTACCGGGCACTGCTTCTGTAGCAGGCTCTCCTAGTAAAAGGAGTCGCGGTAACTTAGGAGGAAGTGTAGGAAGTTACAGCAATGCCTCATTATTTACTACAAAACAGCGTAAAGTAAGGCTTAATAAAAGGTATAGACTATGAAGAAAGCTTTATATACTATTACCGGATATATATTCAGTGAATAAGCCATGTCGTTACTAGACAGAGTTCGAAGAGTGTTTGCTACAAGAGGTAGCAACCCTCCATTTAAGGAGGACGACCCCCTAAGTTTTGGTGCAGGTGTAATCAAGAGATTAAAACTACAAAATAACTTTGCAGGGTATAATGTAAAGAAGTATGAACCCCACCTTGGAAAGCCTCAAACATACATGAATGTATATTTAGCTGACCCAATCGTGAGAACGTTGATTGACTTACCTTGTCTCTACGCCGTAAAAGATAATTTTGACATCGTTACTGACGATGATGAGTTAAGAGAAAGGGTAGAAAAGATGTTCAAAGAAATAAATATAGAAGATACTCTATATGGATGGTTAAGGAACGCCCGTATATTTGGTACATCTTATTTAGAATGGACTGGGGACAATTTAGTTCTACGTTCTTCACAGAACATGTATGTCAATAGGAATGAACATGGACAAATAGAATATTACTATCAAGATGTAGGAGATGACAATGAGAATATCAGATTTGAAGCTGAAGAGATTGTGGAACTTAAAAATAACTGTTTCGATGACTACGCTTATGGTCTTTCTGACATCCATCCCATTTTGTATTTGGTTGACCTCAAAGATTATGCAGAACGAGATATCGGAGCTGCACTCAACAAATACGCTTCTTCTCGCTTTGATATATCTTGTGGACTTCCCGATATGCCTTATGGTCCTGACAAAATTAACGAAGTGGTTAACGCCTTTAATTCGTTAGAACCCGGTGAAGATATAATACATGGTAACGATATAGAAATTAAAGAATTACAAGGAACCCAGAGAGCTTTTGAATATGGAAAATATACTGATGATATATTAGATAAGATTCATATGGCTTTAAAAGTTCCTAAGACTATGTGGACAGAGCCTGAGAGAGCTCGTCCTATTTTTGAACCATATGTAAGATACTTACAAACTATGGTAGAAGGTGCAATAAATGCACAATTAATGCCTCAATTAGAAAATGGCGAAGCTAAATTCAAATTCAGGCAGATTAATGTTGAAGACGCATTCACTAAAGCTAAGACAGATATGATTTATCTTTCTGAGGGTGTTTTATCACCCGGTGAAGTTAGGGAGGAAAGAGGTCTTGACCCTGAAGGAGTTACTGAACTAGACATGGAAACTTCTGAAGATATTAAGGCTTCTCCAATCCGTAAAGAAAAATCAGATAAGAATGCTAATATATCTGGAGGAAAGAGTTCGGACAAAAAAGAAGAGTCCGCTCGAGCCCAGAATAGAGGGAATAAACCCTCCGCTAACGCAACAGGAGATAGAAAATGACTTACGAAAAATGTAAAATGACTGTAGGAAAAACATTAAAGAAACGTGGTTTTGAAAATCACGATGAGATAGCAGCAGGCATGTGTACCATGTGGGCTGACGAGAATGGTGTTGAGCGGGAATTTGCAGGAGAGTCAAAATCTAGTGAACCAAAACAAAGGTCATTTGCTTTATCTATTGATGGAGAAAATGATTTTACATTTACCAGCGATGATGGAATAGACTCTGCTTCTTTTCCAGTTATCGCTATTACTTCAGGTCTTCACGAATACGAAGAAGACGAGAAACAACAAAAGGTTTATATAGAGCCTAGTGTTTTAAAAGGTAATATGGAAGCTTTTAAAGAGCTCCCGATTTACATAAACCATCAAAGAACGCCTGAGGATTTAATCGGCATGGCTACTGAGCCTGAGGTGGTTGAGATGGAAAATGGAAAGACAGCAGTGAAAATGAATGCGACCATTAATAATAAAACAGGACATGGTCAAGAAGTGATGGACAAGGTTAAACAAGGGGACATGACACACGTATCAATTGATTGGTTTTCCAATGACGTTGACGTGATGGGTGACAATTATGCCACCATGATACGTCCTACGGAATTAAGTTTCATTGATAATGAAAAAATGGACCCGGTCTGCAAGGAATGTACTATAGAAACGGAGTGTGAAATACACACTGACACTAAAGAAGAAGATTGCGACTCTTGTTGTGATTCTTGTAAAGTAGGTGACAGTTGTGACAATGAAAACAGAAAAACAGAGGTCGAAACAATGACAGAAGAAACCAATGTAAAATCTGATGCAGAGAATATTGTTGAACGCGAGTTCGCTTCTCTACGTACACAACTTGAAGAGATGACTACTTCAAAAACGGAAATCGAAACCCAGTATAATGATGCTTTAAAAACAATTGAAGCATTCAAATTAGCTGAGGAAGAGAGAACCGCTAAAGAAGCAGAAGTTCGAAAAGTTGAGACAGTAGAAGCAATTATTTCCAAGGAAGTTCTTATGGGAACAGTCGAGGAAGATAAGAAAGATGCACGCGTCGAAGAACTTTCTGCATGGGATGAGATGAAGCTGACTGGATTCAGCGAAGCTCTAGCTGCAATGCCAGCTCCTGTAGAAACCGAACGACAGTTCGGTAAAGGAATTTCACCAGACGGTGAAGCAACTCCTGAACAAGAGCGAGTATCTTCAGTAACAATGAGCAATGGTCGATTCAAAATCGACACAAGCAAGTTTAGAGGTAATTAAACATGGCAACAGAAATATTAGTAAATGATGGTGGCGCACCAGCAAGGATTCTTCCTTTCACTGCGGGCGCAACCTGCTCCGGTGGAGTAGCTGTTATCATGAGTGCAGACGGAGAGGTAGACCCAGCAGGAGCTAGTGCTACTAACGTCCTTGGATTCATGTTCACAGACGCAACCAGCGGAAACAACTGTTCAGTTATCACAGGAAAGGGTGTAGTAGTAAACGCCTACGTATCAGGTACTGCCGCAAGCGGTGCTCTACTTGAAGTCAAAGCAACCGGAGACTTAAAAGCAGGGACCACAGCAGATGCCGGAGTCGCTATCATGATTGATAATGACACTGGTGGAGCAGCAGCACTAAGAAAGGTACTATTAATTTAAGGAGATTTAAAATATGGTAAATTTTGATACAGCACCCGGTTTGTTAACATCACTCAATACTGGCGCCGCCGATGGCGGAGCTGGAGAGCGCGTACTTGTAGATTACAAAGACGCAATCATGGATTACAAGGTCACTGACCTTCCAGCATTGAGCATGTTCGCAGAACCTATGAGCACTGACACAGGAGGTGACATTGATGTCACATTTGGCAGACCTTCAATGGGTATGCAAGAGATAGAAGAAGGCAACACGCCGCAATACCAACACACAAACTTACGCTCCGAGCGAGTTACAGTTCGTGAATGGGGTCTTGCACTAGGTGTTACCCGACGTATGATTGAAGACTCAAGATTCAACGAAGTTGAAATGGCTTTGAATGAGGCCCGAAGAGCAGTCGACAGACACGTAACCAAACACGTAGTATACGCCTTATTGGGTATCGCAGATACAACTCTCGGTACTTCAGGCACTACACACAGTACAGCAGAATCTGCTATCACAACCTTTTCAAGTAACATCTATTCAGGTTTCCTTGGAACTGGTGGTACAGTAGACTCTGGACGTATTAATTCGTATGGTAACGCATCTTCCGCTGAACTTATAGCAGGTCACTACATTCAAGCTGCATCAGCTACCGCTGGAGACTTAGCCCTTAAGAATATAACAACTGCAATCAAAAGTATAGGCGTTCACGGTTATACTGCTGATACACTTGTTATCTCTCCCGGGCACTACAAGTCTCTTTTGGACTTAGGTGACTTCGTAACCGCATTTACAGCAGGACAAGGAGACGCTGGTGGGGCAGAAAACCCAACAACCGCGGCCATGATGCCCGGTTCACCAGTCGCAAACACCGCAACAACCGGAAAGGTAGGAACCATTTACGGATTAAATGTTGTAATGAATGCATGGTGTCCACCTGACAGATGTTTGGTTTATGATGCAAAGAGCAAACCAATGGTTTACGTTGAAAGAAGACCATTGACTGTAGAAGAAGCAAATCCGGGATTCGGAATTGTTGGTTCTTACATGTCTATGAGATACGGACTAAAGGTCGTAAGACCAGAAGTCGGTTGTGTCATCATCAACGTTTAGATTCATTAAAGTTTAATTTAATTTATCTGAAGGTCCGAGGGGAACCTTAATCCCCTCAAACGTTTTTTATTAGTTCGGAGAAGGTTCATGGCAAAAATAAATAAAGTTCTATCAGACAGTAATACATATGGCGCAACTAAGCGTTGGGTATTAGCTAATGGAGCCTCACCTCTAACTACAAAAGGAGATGTCTATACTTATAGCACTACTAATGCTAGATTAGGAGTAGGAACAAATGGTTATGTTTTAACAGCAGATAGTTCCGAAGCTACAGGTTTAAAATGGGCAGCTTCAACAAGTGCTAATTATTTTTTAGATGGACTTACATTTGGTACTGATAGTAAAATTACAGGTTCTATGGATGGAACCTCTAACGTAACTGGTAATGCAATGACTACTTTTACTCCAGCTACTACCTTTGTAGCTGAAGCTTCATTTACGACTGGACTTGTTGTTGGAGGAAATGCAACAGCAGCAGGTTATATCAAGATTAATCCTGATACTGATGATACAGGGGACTTTCCTACTACTTTAAAGGTAGGAGTTAATACTGAAGCTCAAACATATACACTTCCTTTAGCATATCCAGCTTCAAGTGGTTATGCTTTAACATCTACAGATGCTGGAGTTATGTCATGGGCAGCGAACTCTGATGCTAATTATTATACTTCTTCGGCAGCTATCAACAGTAATATAATTACAGGTACGGTAGCAGGAGGAGGAAGCAACTGGACAGTAGATATAAGTGGTCTTACTTCTGTAGGAACAATAGCTACAGGTGTATGGAGTGGTACTTCTATAGTAGATGGTAAGATAGCCTCTGCTAGTAATTGGAATGATGCTTATAATAATTACGTAGCCAGTGCAGCATATAGTGCTGGTACATTAACATTTACTCAACGAGATGGAGGTACATTTACTGCTACTGGATTTGAGGTTGGAGACGTTACAGGAGGAGGTACAGATAACTATGTAGCACATTGGACCTCAGCTACTAATGTCACTGGAACTTCAGGGTTTCAGTATAATGGAACTAAAGTAGATATAGCTCAAACTGCGGATGCTAGCGCTCTTGAGATTGCTGGCTATGATGATATGTCTGCTAAACTCCTTAAACTAAATGTTAAAGATGATGGTATAGCTCACGTTTCAGGTACTTTGAGTGCACAGCTTCAAGCAGGAGAAACAATATATTTATCCGCAGGCGAACATATATATGCTGATATAGGTACTAGAAATACATATTCATTTATATTTAGAGACGACACAGGAGAGTATGCACGATTTAAGAATGCTCGTTTAGGTATAGGCACGTCTGCACCCAGTCAGACATTAGACGTACGCGGAACTACTTTATTATCAGGAAACACTATAGTAGAAGGGACTTCACTCTTATCAGGCAACACTACAATAACAGGAAATCTTACGACTACAGATGTAGCTACGCTTGCTGGGATTGATATGGGGCGAAGTGTTGATAATATATTAATATCTTCAAATTCAGTAAGTACTCTCGATAGCGACCTAGTTAGTGCAGATTATGTAGGAACTCATTACGCGCCCGTAGCTATAACAGGAACAATCGGTGGTTCTATCACAGACAATCAAGTAGCAATAGGAGCTTCTACAGCTAATAGTATAGAAGGTAGTGCTAATTTTACTTATGACGGAACTGATTTGAAGATAGTTGGAGGAACCGATAATGCTAATATATATTTAGAAACTCCGGGAGCAGGTAATACTTCAACTATATTTTTCGGAGATGCAGCAGCATCTAATGCAGGATATATTAAATATGACAATAACAACCAAAGAATGCAATTTGGTGTAGAAGCTAGCACTAAAGGAACTTGGACCGCTAACGGGTTAGGCATAGGCACAACTGCACCCGGTGGTAAAGTAGACATTATTGGTTCATCTGGTACTGTTACCCAAACTCCTGATGGTGATGCAGAAGAATTAGTAATAAGAAATAATCACAGAGCAGGTATATCTATACTATCTAGTGATTCAGCTAGTAGGGGTGGATATATAGTATTTGGTGGTGCAACAGATGCTAACGCTGCTAACATACATCATGATTTCAATGGTAAAACATTTTCTTTCCAAGGACAAAATTCAGATATGGAATTACGTTTTGCTAGTGCTAATAATGTAGAAGCTATGCGTATAGATACATCACAGAATGTAGGCATAGGCACAACTTCACCTGAAGGAGTTCTTCATACTGCTAATAATTCAGGAGTTAATATATTCCAAAGAAGTAATGACTCTGCATCTTATGGAACCAATTTATATGTTAGAAAATCAAGAGGAACAGTAGGTAGTGAAAGTAATACACAGAGTGGAGATTTAATTGGCCAAATGGCCTTTAGTCCATATTATGGAGATTATGATAATTATGCAGCTTCCATTAGTTCTGCAATAGAAGGAACTGTAACAACAGATACAACGCCCGGAAGATTAATGTTTTCAACAGCGGCAGCTGGAGCCAATACAGTTACAGAAAGAATGCGTATAGATTCTACTGGTAATGTAGGTATAGGCACAACTGCACCTTCTAACCTACTTCATATTGCTGGTCACGCGAACCCATTACGATTACAAGGTACTTCTACAGGTAAGGTAGAATTAGGAGTTAGTA
>Ga0208299_1001198_pt1 | contig 20052 bp, 41 predicted proteins | sample 15_taG_FD_184089 | JGI IMG/M metagenome (GOLD analysis project Ga0208299, IMG submission 184089) | Marine viral communities from the Subarctic Pacific Ocean - 15_ETSP_OMZ_AT15312 metaG (SPAdes) (version 2) | ecosystem: Environmental > Aquatic > Marine > Oceanic | place: Pacific Ocean | collected...
ATGCAGCCAAAAGCCGGCAATGGCTGGCAGAAGCTAACACCTCGTTGACACCTTGCTGATAATAGCGACAATGGCTGGTTATAGCCGATATTGGGGAGTTTAGCAGGGATCTCGCTCTATATCAAACACTTACAGTTTATTATATAAAACCTAGTTCATCTAGGTCTGCATTTCTTTCCAACAAGTCTGCAATATTTGCAGTCATTCACTACCATGCTCACACGTCAGTCTGCAACAGCAGCTTTAGAACTTGATCTTCTTCTTGCTCTTTGTTTCTAAATACTCTTCTACATCGCCGTCAAAGCTGTCAGCTTCCTGTATCATGTCATATATTGATATTGTATTCTCTTCTTCCTTTTGTTTCTTCTTCTCCTTTGTTAGGTGAACCTTTCCTGAGAAGATCCTCTGTACTGTAGAAGGAGCTATTGTCATGTCGTGAAACCTTTTGCTGAACTCTTTAGCTGTTTGTCTTACGCTCAGGTTCAACTGTTGGTTTCTTATCCACTCTATGTGATGCTCTAAGAGCTTATGTGATTTTTGCTTTCTTTTTTTGGCTCGCCTTTGGTTTCGGGCTCGGATGGATGCTCGGTTGCAATCACCGCAATAGAACGAGAGACCATCTTTGTTTGACTTGTGCTTGGTGTATTCTTCAGTTGGTTTTGTGACTTTGCACTTCGGGCACTCTTTAACGTAGTTGCCGGCTTCGTCGTAATAGGCGATTGCCATTCTATTTGAGCTTCCTTCTTCTGTTCCATCTGATTGCCATGTTGAATACTTCCATGACTGCCGCAAACAAGGCTGTTGCCGATAAGCTGATAACGATTATCTCTAGTAGCCCATGCGGCATATGCCAGCCCTCTTTATATAACTATTGCTATTCGCCCTAAAACTCTTCACAAGTTGGCTCGTTGGGATCACAGTCCAAAGGCTGTAGCCAATCGTTTGGAGGACCATCCTTGATCAAAAGATGCTCGGCGACTTGGTGTTTCTCGGTCGGGCTTATAGAGCGATAGTGCTCTTGCTCGTCACCGGCAGCTACCAACTCGGCGTCAGTGTTCACGTTGAATACGAACTTACAGATATTGACTGCGTCTCTTGCGCCTTTGCGGACACCTGATCCTACTTCTTTTTTGTTTTCACTGTTCGCTAAAAACAAAGCAACCTTGCAGTAGCGATTAAACTTTGCCATTTCGGCTTCATGAGTGCTCAGCCGCTGACAGCAGTTGCGCACGTCTGCTGCCGAGGTCGGAACGTACTTCATAGAACATCCAGCCAAAAAGAATGGCAGCATAAAGAGTAGTGTTAAGCCCACCAGAGTGAGGGCATCAAGTAGGTTTGGCTTTTTCATCTTCTTTTTTTCCTAGGGATCCCAGACATGTCCAATAACATATCCAGTTCCCAATCAATAATCTGTCTCATAGCGTCTTTGTTGTTGTCGGTCTTTTTGCATTTTTCTTTTTTATATTCCATTTTAGGAACCCAGTTCATATAATACATGACTGAGCGCAGAACTCGCGGGTCCTGGCTCTTCAGATATTGTACGATTTGGTGAGCTTGTGCCCGGACCTGGCGATGGTTCAGGCTTCTCTTTGTATTGTAGCTGGGGGCTGCAATCAGCCCCGCTAAAAGCAAACTAATCATGTTCCGCTTTCACTCCCGTGAGCAGGAGGATGCCCTTGTTTTGGAACCACTGTCCAATGGGCATCCCCCTGCTTTGAAAGAGCCGGGCTAACAGAAATAAAATGCTAACGCCGGCTCTTCGCATTAGCTGATCGCCAACACTTCTACCTCAAAAGTGAGGTCCTTGCCTGAGAGCGGGTGGTTGAAGTTGGCAGTTACCGTCTCATCGGTCACTTCTGTGATGACAGCCATGAAGTTCTCGCCCTGCTCGTTAGAGAGAGGGACGGTCATGCCATCAACAAACTCAAAGTCATCCGGAAAGACGCCCCGCTCAAGCTGCGTGACAGCATCTGGATCAACATCACCGTATGCGTCGTCAGACGTGACGGTAAACGTACGGGTTTCGCCAACAGCCATGCCAACAAGGGCAGCATTGAAGCCCTCAATCAACTGACCAGACCCGACGACAACAGTGACCGCTTCGTCGCGAGCACGGGAGCTATCAAACTCTGTGCCATCGTCAAGCGTTCCCCGATAGTGCAATTGCACCGTTGCGCCCTCTTGCACAGTCGTGGTAGTAGTCTCACTCATCATATTCTCCTATTTCTATATTTTCTACGTTCGTTCGTAGAGGTTAAGGTTTATTCTTCTTCTGTTACCTGAAAACAACCACAGTCTTCGTCGCCAATATTATAGACCACAGACTCATCGCGATCCCGAGACGGGGAGACCATACTGAAAATGGTTTCGCCTCTCTCTGTTTGGGTTACGTTCATCTTGTGTTCTAGATCAGCGAGGGCGATGTCTCTCGCCTGGCTGGTTTCGGCACTGAATACTTGTGTCATTTCTAGCTCTAGCTCTGGATACTCCTGTGAGTCTAGTTCAAATGATGGATACTCTCTCACTGTTTCGTACTTTTCAGCCCAATGCAAGCGGAGTTTCATTTATTTATTCCTTTCCCAGGGTTAGCCGAACGAGTTCAGAAGCAGCGGTCTTCAGGTTACGCAAGCCTTTGCGAGCACGGGTGCCAGCAGCTTTGTTTCCTGAGGCGTTCTTCTGTACGTCGTCCTCAATGTTTTCAACGAGATCTTTAAGCTCATCCCATTTGTTTAGCACGTTGTTATTCGTCGTCATTTTAGTTATCCCTTCTTGACGTTTTCAATGTGGCGTTCAAGATACCACTTTGCTTTTTCTAAATCCTGTAGCTCTTCCCCCTTGTGGGGAGATCGTAGCATATACTTTATAACATTGCCTACGCTAAAGTTTAAGTCCCAATCTTCAATAATATTGATAGCTTCAATTGCCCCTTTATTATAATGAACTGGGTGGTCTACGTTCTGCATTTCTATCCTCCTTTCATCTTCTTCAGGTTGAAACTCCGGACAACTCTTTGAGCCGGTCCAAAGACTTTTTAATATACTCTTTATCAAATTCGCAGCCCTTGAAAGACCTTCCTGTGTTTGCGCAGGCGATCATCGTTGACCCAGACCCGCTAAAACAGTCTAACACAATATCTCCGGGTTGTGTATGGGCTTTAATCATTCTTTCCATAAGAGCGATTGGTTTTTGCGTTGAGTGCCATCCGGCGTACTCCTTGCTGGTCGTGTGATTGTTCTTTGCCCACACGTCAGTTGGAATCTTGCCTTCGGATAATTTAGAGTCCTGAGCTTGGAGGTCTGCCAGGACAGTAGCGTAGTCATCGCGAGCTAACTTGTTGAATCCGTACTTGTTCCAGCTATGATAGTCCGCACCAGAAAAAGTCTGATCATCAATCTTTTTGTTCAGTAAGTTGATCTTGCGAACGATATTCATATTAGACTTTACTTTGCGAGGAACTCTGATCTCGTCGGCATAAAAAGAAAACTCCTTGCCCTTTGAATACATCAAAATATCTTCATGCTTGCGAGGAAACTTCTTTTTAGTACGTCCGCCCCAATCATATGACCAGATAATCCAGTTCTGATAATGAGCTTCCGGAACGCTGTTCAGGACGTCAAGCTTGTATCGCAGGAACGTGTCTTGTTTGGTCGTGCCCCACACATAGAAGCAGGTTTCAGGCTTCATAACGCGAAAGCACTCCTCTGTCCACTCCTTGCACCAGTTTAGGTATTCTTGCTCAGAAGCCCACTGATTATCCCAAGAATCTTTGATGATCTCAAAATAGGGAGGGTCAACAACCACAAGGTCTACGGAACTATCATCTAGTCCGCGCAGATACTCTAGACAATCCTGATGTTTTAGCTCAATTGTCATTCGCGCTCCTCAATAGTCTTCTTTTTTATTGTAGCTAATGTTACTACTGATCTTCAAAATCGTTAAGTTTATTCTTAGGGTATTCCCTTGGGACTTCTCTCACTTCATCCCCTCGAACCGACCCCCGACAGCCGTGATGAGCTTCTTGACTCGCCGACCGTAAGCCTTGTCCACAAACGTGTCGCCCCAGAACCAGATTCTGCTGCTGATCGGGAACTCAGAGTCACCGGTATAGCCATCAGTATTGACCTTGCCACCGTGGACCGGGCTCAAGAGGGTGTACTGTTGTTCCGACTCGGAATAGTAATAGTCCGTCTGTTGTGAAATGCCCCGAGGTACCGGATACCGCTGTACCGAACCATTACCCTCTTTGACCAAGATCGGGCTGTTCCGGTAGAACCACGGCTCAAAGTTGTCGGCTTTCCCGTCTTCGCGACCTTCGTCTTGCTTGGCGACGACACTCCAGTCAATACTTTGGACCATCCCCACGTAGCTTTTGGTCACTCCTGCTTCGTAGCACCACCGACGGTACGAAACAAGCGCACCCGGAACGAGCCCTGCTTCTTCGAACGTCATCTTGGCAATGCGATGAGCCAGGGCTTTCACCGCTCGGCATTCGCGCTGATGCTCTTCCAGTTTCTGACATGTGCGACGGTTGTGACCTTGTTCATCGCAGAAACCACAGGTTCGCTTGCGTCCGTACTCCTTGCGGTACTCGTTGTCACGCTTACGAGCCAGAGCCTCAAGCCAGCGGTAAACCTCCCGATAGGTGAGGTTTTCTTCCGGAAGGTCTGTCGGGATGTGTGTGACACCGGGATTCTGAGCGATGATTGCATCATTGATCTCTGACAAGATAGTCGCAGCCGCCCACGAACTCGTTGACGAGAGTTGGACGCTGTACTTTTCAATAAGAGCGTTGGCCTTGGCGGCAGCCTTCTTAGCTTCGGGGCAACCTCGACGGTTGTGACCATACCCGCCGCAAACGCTACATTGATTCTGCCGGTAACTCATAATCTCTCTCCCTTACATACATATATTAGCACGGATTGGTCATAGGTCAAGTTTTAAATGACTTTTATGACCTAAAACAAACATAGAGTTGCAAAGGTTTGTTTTCGTCTCGCTGAATATGATCGGGTGACCATAGGCGCTATGAATTTGAATATCATACCAGACCGTGCCGGCTGAATGATAAGGACCTTTGACCACCAGCCCCGTCAGTTCGGATCCTGAGGTCTTAACAAGATCCCCACACTTGAGACTAGTGATCCGCGACCATTGGGCGTCGTGCTTTTCCATGGTTCTCCCTATAGGAAGTCAACAGAAGCTTTGATCATGTGCGCCTCCTGCATCAGGCTGCTTGGTCGCGAGGGCGTCGCACCAAAAAGGGAAATCAGGTTCTCTAGAAAGCGGATCATATTTTCCTCCTGACTTATAATATCACAGACAGGACAGGAGTCAAGAAATATTCTAATCTCTCGCTTTGAATAGCACTAGTGCGAGGTTTCCCAGCACGAAAGGAGACATTAAACAAATATACCCCAGTGCCTCATCCACTTCAGAAATCCAGCCGCCTGGTCGCTGGAACTATGTTTTCTACGTAGCACCAAGATGTTATAGGTTCTGGGTCTGCCTCCCAGGAAATAAGAGCACTGCCGTTCGCTCGCTTAATCTCAACGACTATCCCATGCCACGATGGGTTTAGTTTGCTCTGCACAACGCTGCCGATTTGGATGAACACCATATAAATAGTAACTCTCTACCGCAACCCACGGTATTTCGTTGAGACCAAACGACCCGGAGCATAGTAAAGCCTATCCCCGCTCATTATCTCAGCAACTTTCAATATCTTATCGTATCTTAGTAGTAACCCGACCTTCTCTTCATCATGGTCATGTTCTTTAAAACGAACTAGATCCCCTACTCTCATCTTCTTCACGCTCCACTAAGCTAAAGTATTTGTCTGCGGCAACTGATTTACAAAACCAAATCTTGTTACCGGTCAATACTTGATAGCCTGTGGGCTGTTCAAGATGATTCTTCTCTACTCTGACGATCAAGCCGAGCTTTCCTTCAAAACTTTCAAAAACTTTTTCCAGACGTGAGACTTGCAACTCTAATACAGGAAACTCCGACAGGGAGTTTGCCGTCGCATCTCTTTTCCCACATAACGTCCAGCTATTTTGGTGAAGCCCAAACCTTACGAGATCACCAACCTTTAATAACTTACTATTATTGCTCACCACGTGGTTCTTCACCATTCAGCAATGATGTTGTAGCGTCTTCAAGCTCTTCCACTTGAAGCTTTAGATCAGCAGCCATAGCTGCGATATCGCACAGCAGTTGAGAACTACCAACAACGGATGCTTTGTTCTCTTCAACAGCAGCATCAACAACTTCCTCTACAAACATCCTCATCGCATAGTTCAGTTCCCTATACGAGAGGGGCAGTTCTGCCTGATCTTTGCAGGATAGTTGAACGTTCTCATAAATCTTTTGGTAGTTGACCATCTTCTTCTTTCCTCCGGCTTTGCCGGCTTGTTATATCTTACCTTTATTATAGAGCCTTGCGTGCCCTTCGTTTAGCAATATATCATTTAAATTTTTGCCATCCTCTATTATTATTTCCGCGATGTAGCGACCGTACTTTCCTTTTTTGTCCCGAAAGGTCTTGATCGTGATCGTTGTGCCAACAGGGATTAGTTCAATCACACGAGCTTTTGCTAGTTTTCCCTGCTCTTTCTCTGCTCCACGAGTCTCCCAAGCATTGATGCGGGCAAAACGTAGGCGCTCTTTGCGGAACGTCGCGAACCCCAAATCAACGTTGACGTCGATGGTGTCCCCATCAACAATCTTTTCTACTTTTGCAGTGTAAGTATACATCCCAATATATAGTTTGTTTGAGCTAGTCTTCGTCCTCTTTCTTTGACAAATCTGGTAGCCCTGGGAGCAGTTCGGGATCTGATGGCGGGAAATGACTAACGTCCGCTTGATTCCAGTTTTTGTTGAGAGGTCTTTCCGAATATTTGATTGGCTCTCGGTGCTCAGAGATGAGTTGGTAGAGCACTTCGGGAGACATGTCGCAGTGCATATGCAAGTTGTCAATCGCACAGATCAGCCGGAGAGCGTAGGCAATCCATTCAGAGCAGTACCAACGCTTTTCCCGCTTGATGTGGAACGGGAGAAGTTGGGAGGCGATCATTCCGATCCAGTCGTAGCCTTGCCCGGCTGTTTGTTTGTAGAAGCGTTCAATGGCAGTTAGTTGCAGAGGCGTTACCGGAATGCATACGAAATCCCATTCGTCTTCCTCTTCAGCGGTGAGGGAGAACTCAGTACGCTTGACGCCATCCAAGTCAAATGGGTATATTGTGATTGCTGTGTTATCCGGGAGGATCAGTTCTGCGTGCGAGTAGATACTTCTTGTTCTGCGCCGCACGACAGCATTATGCCATGCGCCAGTGCCTTTGTAGAGTGCTACACAAACGTTCAATCACCTGTCCTATTTTTTAGTGCCTATATTATAACTATTCAGGAGATTTGACAATGTACTAGTTTTTCTGTGGTCTGCCGGCTTTTTATGAGAAGCAAAAAATTCGGGCGAAGGATTCTGCTGAGGTCTATGTCTTTTCTTTTGTCCGCGCGAGGTCGGGGCTAGCTGTACATGTACATGGCTAGTGCAAACCCGGCGAGGAAAAACAATGGGTGCAACATCTTGTGCAACCTAGCCTTCTCATTCCAATAAACCATTCCCATAATAAAAGATGCGGTGACTCGAGCGGCGGCTTCGGGGTCGCCCTGCTGCCATAGCTTCTCTAGCTCGTAGATGTCTAGCTCGTCGTAGTCAATTGGCTCTTTCATAATATTACTTCTTCAACCAAGATGGGTCCTTGACCTTTGCGGCACCCTTTTTGATCTTAAGTAGTTTTGCTACCGGAGGAATGTTCATCCACTCTAAGTCGTAGGCAGCCTCGTAGTCACCAAGTTGAGTTGGAATGCAGCCTAGGCGGACGAGCTTCTTGTTTAGATAGGTGAACTGTCTTTGCGATTCACGAGTTACATAAACCCCAATCGTTCCTTCTCTAAAGTTGCAAAAGAATTGATCCTCAGAGAACTTTCCAATAGCAGAAGCCACGGGAAGCCCGTCGTCAGCCTCCTTGAGGCGGAGTCGGTTGTTCCGACAAAAGGTCTTGAATGTTTCAATGTGCTTCGCGATCGTCTCTTGGTCTAGCATGTGCTTAGCCTTTCTTGTTTTAGGAAATTCCTACTTTTCTATTTCTGTTGTTCAGTTCTCTGGCGAGCCACGATAGGGATCTATTATTTTTGATCACCTCGGTGGCTAGCTGCGCATCGTTCCCCACTAGCGGTCCATAGTAGGTTGCCCAAAGAGACCAGTCTTGAGAGCTTATCTTCTCCATGGCGCAACTTACTAAGATCATGTTTACCTTCGCAAGGCTCAACTTTCTTCGTGAGCACTCTAGAAGGCATTCGCGGCGCTTTCGGCTTGTCTTTGTCATTATTACCTCGTAAACATATCTGCGATGTCAGCCGCCCAAGCATTGGGCTTGACAAGTATGGGGAATCCCATCCCCTCAACTACACCCTTTATAACATTAATTGAGCGATTACTTAAGGCATTTTTGTCCGGATTCACATCGGCATGCACAGTCGGGCAATCGCCTATAATCTCTCGGACGATCTCGCCAGCCTCGATGGCGCTTTGTGCTTCATGTAATAGTTTTAAAGTTATATTCGGAAAGTTCGGGACGTGAGTTTTCTGGTAGGCTACGATTGCGCCGTGAGCAGCCTCACGAAAACAAATCGTAGTGATAACTGTTGTGTTCTCCGTGTAGGTCTTGCTGTCAGATCCAACATGAAAACTATACTTGCCCTCTTTGAAATACTTAGTTATGTGCTCGTGTATACAATCTATTGGATCACCAGAGAGAGTCACCCAGCCATCATTTTTCAGGTAAGACACTGGATACCTCGTCTCTGATTGCCATTGCCGTGATCGTCAATAGAATAGCGACGCTCACAGCACCGGCGAGCAGCACCCCTACCGAATTACGGACCAAGATCAAGACTCTTCCTCGTCAAAAACACAATCGGGGGTAGGGCTGTGATCCGTTGGGGTCCTAAGTGTATCGCCGAGGGCGTCCTCTGCGATTCGACACAACGCAAGGGCTGCCTCTTCCGGGCTTAGCATGTTGTTGCCGGTAGCCTGCTCAAGCATCATAATCATCTTTTCGTTGATTGACACAGTAAACCTGAGAGTGTGTGATAGTTTAGAGTATTGAATATCGCCAGGAACAATTGCTCGGGGGTCGTTACTTGTCTTCATCCTTTATCCTCCTAATATTATCCATCTCTTCCTTCGCTCTAAGGGCGTAGTACCCTAGCGCAAAAATGTAACCAAAAGTAAACCCTGTGACACTATCGGTCATGAAGTCATAAGCAAACAAAGCTATCCAAAGTAGGCATCCTGCCCAATAAAAACTAAGGTACTTTAGTTGCTTTTCAGTGAAATCCCACATATCTCCTCCAAAAGCCTAATTGCTTCTTCTGAAGCGTCGGTATAACGGTTTAAACTATAGACCTCGTCCTTCGATAGTTTAACATATTCTTCGTCTGGGCTTAAGTCATTTTCCGAAAGATCTTCTAGAATAAACTCAAGCTGATTTGATAATGCGATAATTGCTGCGGCATATATTATAGCATCCTTGATCGGGAAGTCCTCATCTGGCTGCTCTGCAACCAGGCAGAGATAATCTAGATCCGAACCTACTTGGTCGGCAGCGTACAGGAGGGTGGATATCTTTATTCCGAAATGTTCTTGCTTCATTTTTGTTGCCATTTTGGAAACCGGCGGCGGAGAGATGAAGAGAGAAAATTCACTTTATTAGCATATCTGAGTATAGAAATCTTGTTCTTGGATCGTCGCCAGCCTGGTCCCCCGTTGTAACACGCCGGCAGAAAGCGACCAGTACAAGTCTTGTGGCTCCTCATTTCGTTTAGAACCTTTGCTGCATAGCGAGTTGTTCTGGGGACGCTCCTTAGAGCCTTCCTGAACATGCGAATGGATTTATGACCTAGTCGGCGACCCCAGAATCTCCAATTGATCTGAAAGATTCCATAGTCACCCGTGCTGGAGATCCTGCCATGCTTGAGTCTTGATTCTGTCCAAGCGATCGCTACCAAAAGATATGGATCCTCTTTAAGTTTTGCAGCCTCTCTGATGATCTCAGTAGCTATAGCCCTTTGATCGTCATGAAAGTATGACGGGAACATATAACTGGTCGCGAGCATCATGATAAGCGCAGTTGTCATTCAAAATCTATGTCCACTTCTACCCGAATGGTCAAAGAGGGTGTGCGAAGGTGGTTTACTAATCCGTGTTTCTTCGCAGTAGTGGCACTCATGAACCAGTCGGCATGTTTCTTGTTGAAAACCTTTTTCTTGAAATAGTCGTCTTTCTTCCCGCAATTGCGTGCCATCATCGTAAAGATCGTTTCATCAAGACGCTCAGCCTCAGCTACGTCAGCCTTAAGTTCTTCAATCTTTCCGTGTCCGCCGCTGCTGACATCATGAATCATGATAGTTGCATTTGGGTCGGCAAAGCGCAAGCCTTGTTCGCCAAAAGTCAACAAAACGGCACCGCAGGACATTGCCTTGCCTTCTACGATCGTGGCAACAGGAAGCTCGGATGCGTTGATGGATGAAACCATTGACATCAGGGAATATACCTGACCACCATAGGAGTCAATAACAATAGGGATTACCTTTTGTCCTGTGCTGTGGGCGAGAGCCATCTTTGCGGCGAACTCGGTCGCAGACTTCTCATCAAACTTGTTGACCCGAATAATCACGGGCGATTTCCGGAGTTCAACATCCTTGACCAGTGGTGATATCTCTGACTTCCAAATCATATTCTCTCTATCCTTTTAAAATTTGCTTTCCAGTTGATAAGTATTCTTTAAGGTCCGTGTAGCCTCCGATGAATCTTTCTTTGCCTTCCGTGACCTCAACCACAAGAGGGACGGTTCCCCAATGATAGGTACTCTTGATTTCGTTGAGCAAAGATGGCTGATTATCTAAGGCATAGCACTCAAATTCCTTTTGATTTTCCGACAATAGTCTCACGGCCATATGGCAGTAAGGGCAGTCAGCCTTTGTGTACAGTCTGAATTTCACTTATAATCTCCATTTGTATAGGGGCTACCTTTTCATAAGTAGTTTGCCCGAAGCGGACTCGGTAAAACTCTCTTTCGTAATAACTATTTGCTTCTCTCCCCTTTGAGATGATGATGCCGTATGGAAATTCGGTTTCCGGAGTTCCGCCGGCAGCAACATGTTGATCAAGGCTTCTATGTCCCGGATGAAAGTATCCTAGACGTGGCGCAATCAATGTCCCTGGTCGCCAAGGTGAGTCTCTATTAATCAGGCTCTTGAACTCTTCTAGGCTAGCGTGTTCTTTTGCCATCATATTCAAAGTTGGCGCATACGAAAACACTGTGGAGAATGCCATATATGTAGAGTACTTGTCCCGCATAAACTTACTATTATTGATGAAGCTTTTAGCCGGCAAGCACAGGACATCAGTCTCCGAGACACAGAATCTTTTCTTGCCCTTGTCAATAGTAAAGGAAACTTGCCTTAGACCTTTAGGGTCTGTTCCCTCGTAGTTTAAGTCTCTGCACCAGATGAACCTTCCTTTGCGGAATAATGTTTTATTCCTTTGGTTCGCCAGGACCTGCTTAGAAAACACCAGACGAAACGAAGTTAAGTCATGGTTGCGAGCATAGTTATAGCGGCGGTCAGCAAAAGGCTCATAAAGAGGGTTTGGCTCAGGCGATGAAGGCAACTTCTCGTTGCTGCTGTGATAAGCAGTGAGGTCTGCCCAGGTTGGCATTTGCATTATTCTACAGTCAGGCGTTCAATATTGCTGACTAAGGTGGTCAGTGCGCAGGATAAAATCATGGAGGAGGACCTAAACGAGTTCCCATCTAGGACAACCTCAATGTAGCTAGGCTGCTCGGAAGCAGGGCAGGTAGCATTGATCGCTTCCAGGGCGTTGTCAGTGAACTTATTTAGATCGCCGAGGAAGGGGCGGGCGGTGACAATATAATCCGGATTGATCAGAACCCTTCTTGTGTCTGTGACCTTTTTAATGCGACTGGGCATGCCGAGGGCCGGCGTGTCCGAGCAGTGGCGCTCGTATACTTCTAACACTTCTAACAGTTTAGTCATTGCAAAGCTCTACCTTTCTTGTATCAATTGTTCGCACAAGCCAGTCGCTACCTTGTACGTGTACTTTGTGATATATGTTTTCGTTATTGTGATTTACTGAAACCATCACGCCATAAGTTGGAGCGGCGACGCGAGACCAGTCCGAAACCGAACCGTCCTTCTCCATTGTAAGGATAGTGATCTCGGACGGGAGATAAACTAAATCACCTTTTTTCATTTACAGTGGTTTCAGGCGAAGATTCCTCATCGGCATCATCTTCTGCTACTTGTCCAAGAAAATTATCAAAGCTCTGCATATTCTGCATTGCCTCACGAAGCTCCGCTAGGCTGTTGACGCTGTTACCTGGCACCTCTAGTGGCTCCTGGGCTGGCTGCGGAATAGTTGTCTCAAATCGGGCTCGCTCAAACCCAATGAGCATCTGGCGATACCGGTCAAGCTGGCTGACAGTTTCTGCCAAGCTCTGAATGGCTTCATCTAGTCCAGGCAAAACATTCTCCGGAGAAAGACTCTCCAAATTACGATGAGTGTCGGCGAGCAGCGCCGACTCCTCCAGAACCAAAGCCCACATGGTCCTACTTACTCGGTTGACATCAATATCAAAACTAATTGTGGCGCGCATATGCACATCTCCCTTTCTAGGATTATCTCTTATTATTGTGATAATGTTAAGTTAGTTCTTCTTATTATTCTTTCGCGAAAGCTGCTTGAGGAAGCGGTCCTCATATTTGACTGTCTCGCCATTTACAAGCACAGTTGACGAGCCGTAAAGCCCGTCGCGATGGGTCTTCACCACCAGGGCTAGTTGGTCGCGATGGCGAGCAGAAATATCAGAGTCGCGACGGTTGCGGACCTTGCACAAAGAGCCGACCGGGAACTCTGTTTCCGTTGTGGCAACTTTGATTGCTTTTTGTGCATATTTGTTCTGAGTCATAGCCTCGAACTGGCGGCGGGTTGGAACAAACGCCTCATCCGTGATGATACTTAAAGCGAGATCGCGAAAGTACTGGGTGGTCGCATAGTAGTTGGCAGCGATGACTGCCGTATCACGATAGTTGTCATAGTAGTCGGTCTGCCATTCGCGACGTGACTGGATGGCAGCCTCAGAGTAGCGATCCTCTAGCCGGACAAGGCACTCAATTTGCTTTTCGGTAAGTGCGCCCTCTTGCTTGTCGTGCTGAGACTGTAGCGATTCTGCAAAACTACGGTCTCGCTCTCCGAGGTCACAAGCCAGCAAAGCTTTGAAGCGCTCAGTCCCGTTGTAGACAACTTCACGAGGGCTTGGGGAAGTGCGGTGATACATCTGGTGCCAATAGGACATACTGTCTCTCCATCCATATATATAATAGCATAGTCCCGCAGGACGTCAAGGTTTTATTCGCCCCAGTCCTCCCATATCTTAAGATTCTTTAGGATACTTTTGTTTTTCTCCTGACAGTTCCGCAACAAAATGCGATAGTATATCGCGAGCGCTGCTGAAAAGATAACAGATATAGTCGCGACGGTGATCATCTTGAGAAAAACTCTAATATCTGCTTGACCCACATACTGGCAGCCAAGCCGCCGACGAGCCACAGAAATCTTGAGACGCCTGACTTCCAACTCTTAATCTCAGCGAACTCAAGCTTGAGGTGCTCGTAGTCCTCTAGCTCTTGTTCGGCTATCTTCCTCCACATGACGATTTCTTTGTGTTCGTCAATGATAGGCTTAGTTTCTGCGATGTACTCTTGTCGCCTTTCGGACTCCATCTCAAGTTGCATCACCCGACTGAAAAGACCGCGGTCGGGCTCATACAAACTCTTCTTCACTCCGCGAATTGTTGACAACACTTCGGTCTGAGCTTCCTTGATGTGAGAGATCTCACTTAGCAGCTTGTCAAAGCCGCCATTCATCGAGGGCGCGCTCTCTATGCGGTCCTCCATATTCTCTACCTTTTTCAGTAGTTTCTCTAGTATTTCCTGACTCACATTAGACCCTCGCCTTTAAACGCCAAAGACCAGTATAGACTGGCCTTTGGTTTTGTTGTGGAACCGGCTGTTCTAAATAGTCCTGAGACTTGTGTTATCCACCACCCTTCCGAAGAACAGCGCAATTAGTTGTGAGAAGTGTGCCGGCTGCGCTAGCAGCGTTTTGAAGAGCACACTTCACGGTTTTTGCTGGATCTATGACGCCCGACTCTACTAAATCTTCAAACTTTTCGGTGCGTACATTAAAACCAACGTTTTTATCGTGATTATCGTATGATAACGAATTCACAATGATGTCAGGAGATATTTCTGCGTTCCTTAATATTTGGATCATTGGAGCGACGCAAGACTCTACTAAAATCTGAGCGCCACGTAATTGATCCTCGTTTTCTGGCTCAAGCTCTACATTGTTGGCAGCTTTTAGTAGTGCTGCTCCGCCGCCGGGTACAATTCCCTCTTCTTGTGCGGATCTGACTGCTTCCAGTGCATCTTCAACCCTATGTTTTTTCTCGGTTACTTCAATTTCAGTTGCTCCGCCAATGCGGATGATCGCGACGCCGGAGGATAGTCTCGTAATCCTTTCTTGGATTCTCTCCGCCTCTGCGAGGCTCTCGGTCTCAGCAACCATAGCTTTTAGACCGGTGATTCGCTCTTCAAGCTCGTCGTAATCTGTATCAGTGGCTGCCAAAGTTGTGCCGTACTTGCTAATCTCTACCTTGTCTGCCGATCCAAGATGTTCAAGCTTGACGTCCCTGAGTCTCATTCCGGAATCCTTGCTGAGGAATGTCGCACCGGTGACCAGCGCAAGGTCAGACAAAATGTTCCTGCGCTCTTCCCCGTAGAGGGGAGCCTTGACTGCGGCGATCTTCATGTTGTTTCGCATGCGGTTAATGATGAGGGCTGCCAATAGCTGACCCTCAATCTCTTCTGCCACTACGACCAGTGGTCTCCCGTCTCTGGCTGCGACCTCTAGGATGGGAAGCATCTCATCAACGTTGTCAAGGACTGCGTCTGTTACAAAAATCAAGGCGTCCTTATAGTCAATTGTTCCTTTTCTCTCGTCCGTTATAAATTGTGGGGACACGTATCCTCCACCGAACTGGAAGCCCTCAACGACATCCATTGACGTCTGTAGCGAACGGCTCTCCTCAATCGTGATGGCTCCATCTTTGCCGGCAGCAGCTACAGCTTCAGCGATTAACGTGCCGATAACCTCGTCGCCATTTGCAGACACGGTCGCGACGTGGCGGATCTCCTCTTCTGAAGAGACTGGCTGCGACATCTCCGTAACTCGCTCGCAGACAGCAGTGACTGCCATATCAATTCCTCGCTTAACATCTACTGATGATGCGCCGGCAGCAATGTGACGATGGGCTGATGTTAAGATAGCACGTGCAAGGACTGTGCTGGTTGTTGTTCCATCTCCTGAGGCTTTCTCTGTTTCCAGTGCTGCCTGTCTCAAAACTTCTACGGCAGACTGTTCGTAGTCATCCTCTAGCTCTACAACCCGAGCTACGCTTACGCCGTCTTTGGTTATGACTGGTGCTGCGCCTCTCTTATATAATATTACGTTTTGCCCTCGAGGTCCGAGCGTGGAAGCTACGGCGTCTGCTAGTTTGTTAGCGCCGTCAATTAGCTTTTGTCGGATGTCATTCCCGAACAAGATGTGGTCCTTGCTCATTTCATTCTCCTCTTTCCTTTGGATAGGGCAGGTTTGCCCGTTTAGGATTACATTGTACAAATAATTCTCGTAAGTGTTTAGTTTCTTTTTTTGATCTGCCCAAAATATAACAGTATTTGTGTTTTGCGGGGACTGATCTTGAGTCGCAGGATTCTCTAAAGAGTTTCTCCTGTTCTTTTATCTTCTGCTTGAGTCCAGAAGGCATCGTGTCCCATTTAGGAGTGTACTTACCTAGGTAGTTTTTCCATTCCTCGTAGGATATGCCCACTGCCTCAGCATAGCGTCTATATTTAGATTTCTTGCGAAATTCTCGGTCGCTAAACCAGCCCTTCTCTGGAGCGTTGGGATCACGGTAAACCTTTGCTGTACCAGATGTCTGACCAAGATAAGTCCAGTTGAGTGCTTGATAGATTGTTCCCAGTTCTTTGGCTAGTGGATCGCTGTATGCCTCAAAGGCTCTGAAGTCTGTGTTCTGGACCATCCACTTGATTGATCTTGACACTAGCCATGAGCCCATGTTCTTTGGAGCCCAACTTATTGATGCTCCTCTTGATACTAATTTTATTATGTCCCTGTTTTCTTTGCCGAGCATGTGACTGAAGGCGTTTGGTGTTGCCATGACGATAACACCAGCGAGAGTGCCAGTTTCCTTGAGGCGAGCGGTGAAGCGGTGAGTTGGTCTGTTCGGCAGGATCCCCAAGAATTCATGTCTTTCAATAAACTCTCGTATTTCACTGCACTGCTCTTTGTCTGCCTTGTCTACGTAAGCGAAAACAAAGTCAGCCGTTCGGAGTTCTTCAGCCCAGGCAGTGGTCTTGCCCAGCTCTTTAAGATCTGACTTGGTGTTCCGAAGTCTTACTTCGTATTGCCAGCAGTGGTCTTCTTTTAGATCTTTGAATCGCTCAAAGGGATCGGCTCTCACAAGCCCTCGCTTTCTAGTTCTTAAGAGAGAATGTCTGCTAGGACTTCATCGATGACTGGATCTAAAGACCCGCCTAGCCTTGAGTGAGCCTCGGCAATGTAGGGATCAACATCGTCTGGGATGCTCCTGTGTTTTTCAATCTCTGACATCAGGGCTGGGGAGTGATGATACAAATCCTCCTCCACATCCGCACAGCTACAAGAGTTGGCAGCGCCGGCTACATAGTCCTCTACGCTGTTGGCGCACTGTCCATCAAGAAACATATCATGGGAAAACACATCATGGTCGCGATCAGTAAGGGTGTCCCACTGAGAATAGTCCAGCCCGTTCATTCTTAGCCGGCGGTTCAGTTCTTTTACCTTGTTTGCGAACTCATGGTTGATCGCGGAATTGCCGATCATTATGTTGATCTGGGTTGGGGTGATCTTGCTGTGCATTTCGGTTTCCTTTTATAGGCTCTGTAGTTCTTGGCGAATGAGATTCCGAATAGAATCAAGAGTTTCGTCGTGCTTTGTGGGGGCAGGCTCTTGGACCTCTTCCTCAAGCTCAAGGCTTCCGAGGCGAAGGCGAATTGCGCTGGCAACGTCCTGCTTTGTGAAGGCTTGTTCGGCCGTAGAAGACTCCATCACCTGTGAGGTGAAACTCTCCCAATGGCTATCAAGACCTGCGATTGCAGCCTTCAAAGATGGAGAAGTATCTTTCTGGGTCTCTACTGTCTCCAGAGAAGAATATTCCTCTTTGATGATTTCTGCTAATCTTGTTTTTGATATTTTATACTGTGACATAAATTGTTCTCCTTTTGGGGATAGTCCATTCTTAAGTAGTTATGCAATCGTGTGTTTTCTTATTTCTTCTTCTGTTAGAAGCGTATAGGTAAAGCTGTTGCCATATATACCCGCGGCTTCGCGACACAGAGATAGGAATTCATCATACTCACTCACCCTTTTGAATACCTGGCAGCCTGCTGACCAGCGACCCACAAGGTATGACTCATTATACGGGTTACTTCTGTGAATGTTAATGCCATAGAAGCCAAAATTCGGAACGGTAAGTCGTGCGTAGTCAATTATATCATCTTTGTCGTTGTCTCGCCAGACTGGGACCTTCTTCCTCTGCACTAGGGCTTCATACTTTCCTTGATGCTTCCCGATCTCCCAGGAGGCTCTGTACTGTCCGTTAGGCAAGATGGCAGTGCCGCTAGGGTTAATAGGGTTCTCTAGCCAATACTCGCCGGGGTCGGTTGTGATCTCATACAAGTGTATGGTCCACACTGCCTTTGAGTTGCGGTAGATTACTGCCATATAGTCATCAAACTTATTTGTTCCGGCATTATTTCGCCGGATGCCTATAAGGTTTAGGTTCATCCGCCTGTTACTATCAAAAAAAACATAGCCCAATGATTCCACTGTGTTTTTCAGGTTGGGAATAGTGAGAAGCTCTTCTAGTTCTGCCGGCGGAAGACTAGACGATTCCCTCTGTGTCAAAGATGGAACCTGTTTGCGGAATAGGCTCAAAAGGAAGTTGATCAGGGTCTGCATACTTTTTTTCTCCCAAGACTGTGGAGATTACCTTGTACAGTATTTGTTCGCTATTCTCTGTAAAGGCTAAATCTATCATCTCCATTCTGTAGTATAGTAACACTGTTAAATATAGAGGAAGATTGAAATTTTCATCCTCTTGACTGCGATCCCTCATCCAATTCATCACTCTTGCGGCGAAAAAAGCCTTGCCTGCCTGAATCAGGTTTGAATCTTCAGAGGTAGTTATGAATTTGTCCTGCCTGAGGACGGTTGCTATGCTGAAGCCCTGTGGCATGCGCTCAGCTTTCTTGCTTGCGGCGAAGCTCTTGGTCTATCCATGCTTGCCCGATCAAGTTCTCAACTGGCGAAGACACGAACATGTTTAGGGTCTTGATTATCTCTTTTGGTGGCGGACCATATATGTCGTTCTGTACTACCGAGAACTGGTCCCCAAAGAGTTCTGAAAGAGTTTCTTTATTGCCCTTGACTTGTTGCCAAATCTCTGATACTTTTCTGTCGCCAAGACTTCTGCTTCTCTTTGCGTCGCGGGCAATAGCGACCTCGAGAGAAGTGTCTACATAAAGAAGATGAGTATCGTACCCTAGACTCTCTAGTGCTGCCTTATCACGAGCGACCTTATAATAGTTCTTTCCCGTGCCATCAATGAGCATGCCTAGACGACCGGTCTCATAAAATCCACGTATCTTTGAAAGCTTTCTTTTGGCTACGCTGCGAATTGATTCAGGATCAGTTGGGTCCTGAATAAAATCCCACATCTCTGGGTCTTCTTTTGCTATTTGACCGAGCATCTTCGGGTTGATGCCGGCAGCGGCGAGACCCTGCTCAAAAAGATTGTCTGAGTTTACGTACTTTAGACCTGTATCGGCTACGAGTGAGGCTTTCTTGAATAGTTTATCGCCCTTTTCGTCGCGAACGCCGAAAACAACATCTGCAACATGAGACTTGCCGCTGCCTGGTCCGCCGGCAGTGAACACTGCTTTGAGGATTCCCGGATCATACACCCCTTCGCGGATAGGCTCCGGGTGTTCCAGAAGAACTTCCAGGAAGTCTAGCTGTGATTCCTTAAGAGAAAAGACGACCTCCTTGATTATCTTAAGGAGATCGTCTTTTTGAAGATTATTCATCTTAGCTCTCTGAGCCTCTAGATTACTTAGTAGCTAGAAGGCGCTCAATAACACGCTTGAGGACGGCTTCGGTAAGGTCAGCTGACTTATCTTCGGCGTCGTCTTCGTCGGTATCTGTGGCTTCAGTTTCGGAAGCTTCAGTTACTTGGTCGGTGTCGTCTTCGGTGTCGGTGTTCTCTTCTTCCGTAGTTTCGTCGTTACGGTTGAACGCCAACTCTTCATCACCAAGCTCTGGCTCTAGCTCGTCGGCTGGCATCTCGTCGCCCAATTCTGGTGCGGGAGCTTCTAGCTCGTCGGCTGGCATCTCGTCGCCACCTTCGGCTTCAACTTCAACTTCAACGCCAGTCACTTGAGACAGGGCAGAAGCGAAGGCTACGGTTAGTGCCTCTACTTGATCCTCGTCCAGGGCGACTTCTGGCTCAAGAGCCATGTCAGCATCTAGTTCAGCTTCCATTTCTGGTGCGGCGTCTTCCAGACCTTCTGATTCATCAGCAGGTAGTTCCACCTCTAGCTCTTCTTCCTCTTCTTCTGCGACAACTTCGGTGTTATCTAGAAAAGATTCTGTCAACTTATTGAGGTTTGCTAGTTTGCCCCAGCGGCGAACCACACCTTCATTGATGAGATCAACATTCTTCTTGGTCATTACTAATATCTCCTAATAGTATATAGTTTGCCCACGGCAATCATTTATAAATAGGT
>Ga0208299_1001200_pt1 | contig 20043 bp, 13 predicted proteins | sample 15_taG_FD_184089 | JGI IMG/M metagenome (GOLD analysis project Ga0208299, IMG submission 184089) | Marine viral communities from the Subarctic Pacific Ocean - 15_ETSP_OMZ_AT15312 metaG (SPAdes) (version 2) | ecosystem: Environmental > Aquatic > Marine > Oceanic | place: Pacific Ocean | collected...
GAGTAATAGACAACTTACATACATCGAAAGAAGAAAAACTTGAAGCAGAACAAAAAGTTAAAGAACTCGTCTCTAGTTATGAAATAGAGATGGAAAAGAATATTACTGAGCGATGGAAAATGGATATGCAATCTGATTCATGGCTTAGTAAAAATATACGTCCACTAGTATTAGTATTTTTAGTTGTATCTACAGTATTATTGATATTTATCGATGCTGGAGCTATCTCTTTTAAGGTACAAGATAAATGGACAGATTTATTACAATTAGTATTAATAACCGTGATCGGTGCCTATTTTGGTGGACGATCATTAGAAAAAGTAAAAAAATAAAATTATGGGAAAATATTTTAACGTAACAGCAAAACCTTATATAGATCCAGACGAGCAACATGACGGTAATATAACAGACGCACAAATATTAGCCGATTGGACAGAATTTGAAATACCAAAAGGTGCAGCTAGATTAATAGGGATAACAGTTTTGTACAGAGGAAAAGATGGTGCAGATGTTACTCCAACTGATTTTGAAATCATTTGGGCTAAAGGAGATGTTGATGGAACAGCACCAACGTCATTAGGCTCTGTAGCGGGTGCTGTAGGTGCCCCAGCAGCAGGATCACCACCCTGGTTTAACAATATACAAGGTAAAACATATATAGACGCTTCTTTAATGAGTAATGACGGAGACTTGGTATACTTAAATGTATTAAGTATACCTGAAGGAGAAACTGATTTTGGTGATACAGGTCGTTTTGTTAATCCTTTTCCAGGGAATATGGTACTACAAGGAGAGCCTGATAGTGGATCAAACGTTGGATATGACAAATTATATTGTGCTTTGATAGCAAAAGCTACTCATAACTGGGAATCTACTTTAGATATAAACGGTACAATGGTTACTACTAGTCCTACATTAACCGTGGCTACTATCGACGCTAGACTTGCAGTTGCCCCAGGAGATGTATTATATGATGAAGATAATCTTCTACTTGGAACAGTTAAAAGTGTAGATTCAGCAACACAAATAACAATGGAGAGTAATCTATCAAACGCAAGCAGTAATGATAAAAAAGTATATAACGGTAGTCCAATAACATTGGTATTATCATTCGAAAAATAAAAACAAATTAAATTAACTTAAATTAAATAAAATGGCAAAAAGAAAAACACCGAAAGCGGAGAAAGTAGTAGACTTAACTCCGAAAGCAGAGAAAATAACTGATGAGCAACTAAAGAAAGTTCAAGAGACAGTAAGCAATCTTAATAGGGCACAAATGGAACTCGGTCAATTAGAGACTCGAAAACACGAAATATTACACAATGTCGCTAGTATAAAAGATGGACTCGCTGAATTACAAACTGAATTTAAAGAAGAGTATGGCACTGTTGATGTGAACATCCAAGATGGTAGTATAAATTATCCCCCAGACAATGGCGAAACTGATAAGAAAGATTAGTGTAGGTAAAGATTATAAAAACGACGCCATGCATTACGCTGTTGGTCAAGAAGTATATGGTGGACATAAAATATGTGATATAATAGAAGAAGATGATAAGTTTTCTGTTTATATTAGAAAAGATAAAGATGTCTTACCATGGAAAGACTTTAACAAAAATATGGCGGTATCTGTAGAGTATAATCTAGAATACTAATGAAAAGTGTTTACAACTTTGTTGTAACGCCAATTGGAGATAGATATAACAATACTAAAAAAGTTGAAGGTGGTGATCTTATATTAAACACTGAGATTTACAATCATCAATTTGTAAATAGAGTTGCAAAAGTTATATCAACCCCTATAGTTGGTGATACAGATATTAAAACTGGAGATGAGGTAATAGTACATCACAATGTGTTTCGTAGGTGGCATAACGTAAAAGGTATAGAGAAAAATAGTAGGAGTTACTTTAATGAGTCTACTTACTTAATAACTCAGGACCAAATATTTCTATATAAAAGAAACGGTGAGTGGAATGCTCCAAAAGGATTTTGTTTTATAAAACCCTTAAAAGAAATAGATGACCCACTTAACGTGAATATAGAAAGACCTTTAATAGGTATCGTCAAATATTCAGATGGTACTGTTAAGGTTAACGAGTTAGTTGGTTTTAAGCCAAGTAGTGAATATGAGTTTATAATCGACGAAGAACGATTATATAGAGTTTTATCTAATTTTATCACGATCAAATATGAATATCAAGGAGACGAAGAAGAATATAATCCAAGCTGGGCAAAAAGCAGTTGAAGAACTGATTAAAGTCGCTAAGGAACCAATTGTAGATTCAGATGACGATATATCAGCAGACAGATTAAAGAACGCTGCAGCTACTAAAAAGCTAGCTATATTTGATGCGTTTGAAATACTAACTAGAATCCAAGAAGAAGAAAATCTTTTGGAAGGAAAAGAACCAAAAGAAAAGAAAGAACAAGTTTTTAAAGGATTCGCTGAAGGTAGATCTAAATAATGTACGAGCAAAGTTTAGTTAAAATAATTGAACCTATAAAACGCACGACTATAAGTCGTATGAATAAAGGTAAAAAATGGAAATATGGATACAATAAAGAACATGATATCATCGTTATATCAAAAACTGGAAAAATTGGGGAAATATATGAAATCCAAAATTTGCGAATTGGTTTGCCGTTGGAACCAGTGCGAATGCGAGTGCGCGACAGTGGACAAGGAAAATGGGTAAAAGAAGAATATCCTAAAGAATTAAATAGGATAAAAAATATATTTGATTGGAGAAACTATCCAGACGAACAAAAAGATAGATGGTTCGATTATATAGACGAAGAATTTAAGCGAAGAGATGAGGGATTTTGGTTTATGAATAACGGTAAACCAACCTATATAGTAGGTACGCATTATATGTACTTACAATGGAGTAAGATTGATGTTGGCGCTCCAGATTTTAGAGAAGCAAATAGACTGTTTTATATATTTTGGGAGGCATGTAAAGCAGATAAAAGATGTTATGGTATATGCTATTTAAAAAATAGACGATCTGGATTTTCTTTTATGTCTTCGGCTGAAGCAGTTAATCTAGCTACATTAGCAACTGATAGTAGATATGGAGTACTTTCTAAAACAGGTGCAGATGCTAAGAAGATGTTTACTGACAAGGTAGTTCCTATAAGTATTAATTACCCATTCTTTTTTAAACCTATCCAAGATGGTATGGATCGACCTAAAACAGAATTAGCATATAGAGTACCAGCAAGTAAATTTACTAGAAAGAAAATTACAGCTAACGAAAAACTAGAAGACATACAAGGATTAGATACAACTATTGATTGGAAAAATACTGGAGATAATAGTTATGACGGTGAAAAACTAAATCTATTAGTACATGATGAGAGTGGTAAATGGGAAAGACCCGATAATATATTAAATAATTGGAGAGTTACAAAAACATGTTTACGATTAGGTAGTAGGATTATTGGTAAATGTATGATGGGCTCAACTTCAAACGCATTAGACAAAGGTGGAGACAATTTTAAGAAATTATATAACGCGTCAGATGTCACAAAGAGAAATAGAAATGGCCAAACAAAGTCTGGTTTATATTCTCTGTTTATCCCAATGGAGTGGAACTACGAAGGATTTATTGATGAGCACGGAATTCCAGTTTTTGATACACCAGACGTCGATGTGTTCGGTCCAGATGGTGAATTAATAGACGTAGGCATTATAGAGCATTGGCAAAACGAAGCTGATGGTTTAAAAGGTGATCATGATGCTTTAAATGAATTTTATAGACAATTTCCAAAAACTACTGAACACGCGTTTAGAGATGAAGCGAAAGGAAGTATCTTCAATTTAGTTAAGATATATGAACAGATAGACTACAATGAAGAAATGTCAAGAACCCTTGGGGTTACAAAAGGTAATTTCCAATGGGTTAACGGGGTAAAAGATTCACAAGTTATATTTTATCCAGATCAAAATGGTAGATTTAAAGTTAGTTGGGTTCCAAAGACTGGATTACAAAATAAGGTGGTACTTAAAAATGGTGTAAAATATCCTGGTAATGAACACATGGGAGCATTTGGTTGTGACTCTTATGATATATCAGGAACCGTAGATGGACAAGGTTCTAAAGGAGCATTACACGGCTTAACCAGGTTTAGTATGGAGGACGCTCCTGCGAACAGCTTCTTTTTAGAATACCTATCAAGACCACCTACGGCTGAAATATTCTTTGAAGATGTTTTAATGGCACTAGTATTTTATGGAATGCCAATACTTGCAGAGAATAATAAACCTAGATTACTTTATTATCTTAGAAGAAGAGGTTATAGAGGATTTAGCATGAACAGGCCGGATAAGATATGGAACAAATTATCTGTAGCAGAAAAAGAAGTTGGGGGAATTCCTAACTCTAGTGAAGATATAAAACAAGCACATGCCGCAGCGATTGAAATGTATATACAAGATCACGTAGGCATGAAGCAAGATGGAACATTTGGAGACTTATATTTTAATGAACTATTAAATGATTGGTCTAGATTTGATATAAATAAACGTACAAAGTTTGATGCGTCTATTAGTTCAGGTTTAGCTATCATGGCAAATAATAGGCATTTATATGCTCCAAACGCAAAAATAGAAAAACCGAAATTAAACATACACGTTTCTAAATATGAGAATAAGGGTAGTATGTCTAAAATAATCAAAAAATAAATATGGCAGAGTCTGGCATTAAAAGTTATTTTCCAAGTCAAACAGTAAGTGATGCTGAAAAGCTTAGCGAAGAATATGGTTTAAAAGTTGCTAAAGCTATCGAAACCGAGTGGTTTAATAACGATAGAAGTCTTAATAGGTATAAAGCTAACTATAACAATTTTCATAAATTACGATTGTACGCTAGAGGCGAACAATCTATTCAAAAATATAAGGATGAGTTATCAATAAATGGTGATTTGTCCTATCTTAATTTAGATTGGAAACCAGTTCCAATTATTTCTAAATTTGTGGATATAGTGGTTAACGGAATTGCAGAAAGAACATATGATATAAAAGCATACTCTCAAGATCCATACGGTGTAGAAAAAAGAACTAAGTACATGGAATCTGTACTTAATGACATGAAGTATAAAGAGTTTAATAATTTTGCTGTAGAGAATCTTGGTGTAGACACAAGAGAAAGTGAAGTAGAGGAATTACCAGAATCAGATGAGGAGTTAGGTATCCACATGCAATTAACTTACAAGCAATCTGTGGAGTTAGCAGAAGAACAGGCGTTAAACGTTTTATTTGAAGGTAATAAATATGAACTAACTAAAAAACGATTTTATTATGATCTTACGGTTTTAGGTATTGGAGCGGTAAAATCATCATTTAATACATCAGAAGGCGTCGTAATAGATTATGTTGATCCAGCTAATTTAGTTTATTCTTATACTGACTCTCCTTATTTTGATGATATATATTATGTTGGAGAAGTAAAATCAATTCCAGTAAATGAATTAGTTAAGCAGTTTCCTGATTTATCTCAAGAAGAACTTGAAGATATAATGAAGAATAAGTCATTTAATAGAAATAATAATAGCACAAGATATTCTGTAGATAAGGAAGACAATAACACAATTCAAGTTTTATATTTTAATTATAAAACTTATATGAACGAAGTCTATAAAGTAAAACAAACTGGTACTGGCGCTAATAAAATCATACCTAAAGATGATAAATTTAATCCACCTAAAAATATGGAAGGTGGATATTCTAAATTATCAAAATCTATAGAATGTTTGTATGACGGAGCAAAGATTCTTGGAACAGACAGAATACTTAAGTGGGGAATGGCAAAGAATATGATGCGTCCTAAAAGCGATTATACCAAAGTTAAAATGAATTATGCTATTGTAGCTCCTAGAATGTATAATGGTAAAATAGAATCATTAGTTGGTAGAATTACCGGGTTTGCTGATATGATTCAGTTAACACACTTGAAATTACAGCAAGTAATGTCTAGATTAACACCAGATGGTGTTTATTTGGATGCAGATGGTTTAGCTGAGATTGATTTAGGTAACGGAACAAATTATAATCCTCAAGAAGCGTTAAACATGTTTTTCCAAACTGGTTCTGTAATCGGTAGAAGTTTTACTTCTGAAGGTGATATGAACCCTGGAAAAGTACCTATTCAAGAAATACAATCAGGATCTGGAGGACAAAAAATGCAAAGTTTAATTGGTACATATAATTATTATCTACAAATGATTAGAGATGTTACCGGGTTAAATGAAGCTAGAGATGGTAGTACGCCAGATAAAAACGCTTTAGTAGGTATACAAAAAATGGCCGCAGCAAATTCAAATACAGCGACAAGACATATTCTACAAGCTGGATTATTTTTAACAGCTGAAGTGGCGGAATGTTTATCGCTTAGAATATCTGATATAATAGAATATTCTCCAACTAAAGATGCGTTTATTCAAGCTATTGGAGCACATAATGTAGCTACATTAGAAGAAATGCAAAATTTGCATCTTTATGATTTTGGCATATTTATTGAGTTACAACCAGATGAAGAAGAGAAACAAATGTTAGAAAATAACATTCAAATGGCGCTACAACAACAAAATATTGAACTTGAAGATGCTATTGATCTTAGGGAAATTAAAAACATTAAACTTGCTAATCAACTACTAAAGATACGTAGAAAGAAAAAACAAGAAAGAGATCGACAGTTACAATTAGAAAATATCCAAGCGCAAACAGAATCTAACACACAAGCAGCTCAAGCTGCTGCTCAAGTAGAAATGCAAAAAAATCAAGCGATGATGCAATCTGAAACGCAACTTGAACAAATGAAGGCTCAAATTGACTCTCAAAAAATGCAACAAGAAGTTATGCACAAGAAAGAGTTGATGGAATTAGAGTTTCAGTATAACATGCAACTTAAAGGAATTGAAGTTGATGGGGTAAAAGAAAGAGAGAGACAGAAGGAGGATAGAAAAGATGAAAGAACAAAGATACAAGCAACACAGCAATCAGAAATGATTGAACAAAGAAATAGTGGGAAACCACCCAAAAACTTTGAATCCGCAGGTAATGATACACTAGGTGGCGGATTTGATTTAGGAGCATTTGAACCTAGATAAACTTTTTATTAATTATTATTATATTATATTATGGAAGAAAAAGATGAACAAGTAGTTGAAGAGACTACAGAAGAATCGACTGAACAGGTTGATGAAACAAAATTTGATAGCGCTGGAGATGATAGCGTAATAAAAGTAGACTTAAACAAACCACCAAAAGAAAAAGAAGATGAACAGCCAGTTGATAACAAAGAAACCGAGGATGTTCAAAAGGAGGTTGTTGAAGAAACGACTAATAAAGAAGAGGTTACTGACGAGTCTACAAAAGAAGATACTGAAACACCTATTCTAGAAGAGGTTACAGATGAAGAAGTAGAAGAAACAGCTGAAGAATTAGAAGAACAAGTTGAAGAAGCTGTTGCTGCAGCAGAAGCTACTGGAAAACCAATCCCTGAAAATATCCAAAAACTAATGGATTTTATGGAAGAAACTGGTGGAGATTTAAATGACTATGTAAGACTTAATCAAGATTATAGTAAGTTAAAAGATAACGATTTATTATATGAATATTATAAACAAACAAAACCTCATTTAAATACAGAAGAAATTAACTTCCTTATGGAAGACACGTTCTCTTTTGATGAAGACATGGACGATGAAAGAGATATACGTAGAAAAAAATTAGCGTTAAAAGAGCAAGTTGCCAGCGCTAAAGCCCATCTGGACGGGCAAAAGTCCAAATACTATGAAGATATCAAAGCTGGGTCAAAGTTGACTCAAGAACAACAAAAAGCAGTTGATTTCTTTAATAGATACAACAAAGAATCAGAAGTAACTAAAAAAGCAGCAAAAACTAATTCTGATATTTTTACACAAAAAACTGATAAAGTTTTTAACGACAAATTCAAAGGTTTTGAATATAGTGTCGGTGATAAGAGATATAGATTTAATGTAAACAATGCTGATGAGATTAAAGCAACTCAAAGTGATATAAACAATTTTACCAAAAAGTTTTTGGATAAGAATTCAACATTATCAGACGCTAAGGGTTACCATAAATCTCTATTTACAGCAATGAATGCTGATGCTGTTGCTAATCACTTTTACGAACAAGGAAAAGCAGATGCTATGAAAGATAGTGTCGCTAAAGCCAAAAACGTGAATATGGATCCAAGGCAAGCCCATGGAACTATTGAAGCGGGTGGTGTTAAAGTAAGAGTGTTAGGTGATGATTCTTCTGATTTTAAAGTTAAATTAAAACAAAAATAACAATTTAAAATTACAAAATTATGGCAATTTCAAATGGTGATAATCTGAACAGCGTGCCCGCTTCACAGAAGCAAACACTAAGTTCAAATTATATCGATTTTACGACCACCGCTACGAAAGGGTGGGCACAACAATATGTACCTGATTTAATGGATAAGGAAGCTGAAGTGTTTGGTAATAGAACAGTTTCAGGTTTTCTTTCTCAAGTTGGTGCAGAAGAGGCTATGACAGCCGACCAAGTTATTTGGTCAGAACAAGGTAGATTACACGTGTCAGTTAAAGGTACTTTGAATACAGATACATCTGTGTTCGCTGTTACATCTGATATTGATGGTAATAACGCAAGTAGCACAAATGTATTTACATTAGCTAATCATGGTGTACGGTTAAATGATATATGTCTTGTAGCTGTAGCTGGTAAAGTAATAAGAGCTCAATGTGTATTAGTAAATGGCGCGAATATTACAGTACAACCTTACAGTGTTGAGAACTTTGATGATGATTCTTCTATCGCTGATGATGACTTATCTGCAACTTTAGTAGTTATAGGTTCTGAATTTAAGAAAGGTACTACTGGCCACGCTTCTTATACAGCTTCATCAACAGTAACAGGAACATTGAACAAAGCGGTTAAACCAACTCATGTTTCATTCAACAACAAACCACTTATCATGAAAGACTATTATGAGATCTCAGGATCTGACGCGTCTCAAATTGGTTGGGTGGAAATATCTGGTGAAGATGGACAAAGTGGTTACTTATGGTATTTAAAAGCTGAAGGTGATACAAGAACTAGATTTACTGATTATTTAGAGATGACTATGATAGAAGCTGAGAAAACTCAATCTACTTCACACGTTGCTGATGGTGGCGGTACTGATGACGATGCTTATGGTGGTATGGGTACTAATTCAGGTAGCGAAGGTATGTTTGCTGCTATTGAATCAAGAGGTAATGTTACTACTGGTGTTACCGGTGTTAACGCTGCCACTGATTTAGCTGAATTTGACGCTATCTTAGCAGAGTTTGACAATCAAGGCGCTATTGAAGAAAATATGATGTTTGTTAATAGAGCGACTGCTCTTGCAATGGATGACATGTTAGCTTCAATGAATTCTTATGGTGCTGGTGGTACTTCTTACGGGGTATTTAACAACTCAGAAGACATGGCACTTAATTTAGGTTTCTCAGGATTCCGTAGAGGTTCTTATGATTTCTACAAAACTGATTGGAAATATCTAAATGACAAAGCTACTAGGGGATCAATTAACGAACGTGCTACTAGTGATGCTACTAGAGGTGTTATTGTTCCTGCAGGTGTATCTTCAGTTTATGATCAACAATTAGGAAAGAATCTTAAACGTCCTTTCTTACACGTTAGATATAGAGCTTCTGCAACAGATGATAGAAAACTCAAAACTTGGGTTACTGGTTCTGTTGGAGCAGTTACATCTGATTTAGATGCAATGCAAGTACATTATTTATCTGAAAGATGTTTAGTTACGCAAGGAGCTAACAACTTTATGATGTTTAAGTAGGCAATTTTTAAAAGAGGGTGGAGCTTAGTCTCCACTCCCTTTTATTTTTATTAATTTTATTATATATTATATTATGGCAAAAAAAGCAAAAACAAAAGTTGAGGTAAAAGAACCTCAGGTTGTAGAACAACCAAATGTAGTTGTTAAAGAAAAACCTTTACCAACTCCAAAAAAAGACGAATGGGAAATTAAAGATAGAATATACTATCTAAATAGACAAAGAAAACCACTTTCATATTCGATAAAATCTTCTGGTATATATTATTTCGATGAAGAAAAAGGTTATGAAAGAGAACTCAAGCATACCGAAAATCAGAAAACACCATTTGTAGATGAAATGGTGGGTGATCAAAGATTAGCACATATTATATTTAGGAATGGATATCTTCATGTGGGAAAAGAAAAAACTGTTTTACAAAAGTTATTATCTTTATATCACCCAGATAGAGGTCAATTATTTTATGAATATAAAGTAGAGAAAGTAGCTGAAAGTGAAATTGATGTTATCGAGAGAGAAATAGAGGCTTTAAACACAGCGCGCTCACTCGATATAGACATGGTGGAAGCAGTTTTACGTGCAGAAAAAGGTTCTAAAGTATCTAAAATGAGTTCTCAAGAACTTAAACGTGATTTATTAATATTCGCTAAGAAGAATCCTAAATTGCTTTTAGAATTGGTTAATGATGAGAATGTACACCTTAGAAACGTTGGTATAAAAGCAACTGAAATGGGGATATTAAAGTTATCATCAGATCAAAGAACTTTTTATTGGGGATCTAATGATAGAAAACTAATGAACGTTCCATTTGATGAACATCCATATTCAGCTTTGGCCGCTTGGTTTAAAACTGACGAAGGAATGGAGATTTACTCCAATATAGAAAAACGATTAAATTCGTAACAACCCTAAAGAATAGCCACTCTTTTTAGGGGTGGCTATTTTTTTAAAAACAATAATAAAAAATAATGGTAAGTATAGATACAATATATCAAAAAGTTTTAGCATTTGCTAACAAAGAGCAGAGAGGATATGTAACTCCTCAAGAGTTTAATCTATTTGCCGACCAAGCACAAATGGAAATATTTGAGCAATATTTTTATGATATAAATCAGTTTAGAAGAGTACCAGGTAACAACCACATGTATTCTGACATGCTTAGTAATTTACAAGAAAAAATTGATTTGTTTAATAAAGATTTATCCAATGCAGAAATTAACAATAATTACGGTGATATAAAATTAAACACTACTATACCTGATTTATATAGGTTAGGTAGGGTGAAAGTTACATACGCGGGACATGAAGAAGCAATGGCTGAATATATAGATTGGAAAGAGAATATATTATATGGAAAATCACCATTAGCAAAATGGTCAAAAAATAGACCTGTATATAATAAGTGGACTAATCAAGCTGGTGATGATCTATTAAAAATACGACCTTATCCGGAAGATGGCGTAGATATAGTGCGAATATTCTATACAAAAAAACCATCAAAACCAAATTGGGGTTATGTAGTTGTAAATGATAAACCACTTTATAATGCAGATACATCAACTAATTTTGAACTACATCCCGCAGAAGGACCTGAATTAGTATATAAAATACTAACATTTGCTGGTATTGCAATTGAAAAACCTGGGTTAGTACAAGTAGCTGCGGGATTAGAAGCAGGTAAAATTCAACAAGAAAAACAATAAATAAATGGGATTATTAGATGGTACTACACAACAACAATATTATCAAGGAAATGACTATGGTAATTATCAATTTACCTCTTTAGATGATATTATAACACAGTTTCAAATAGCTTATGTTGGTGAAGATAAAATTATATCTAAAATAAAAAGAACTGATATAGCTTTTCACGCACAACGAGCTATGCAAGAGTTATCTTTTGACACTTTTAAATCTATTAAATCTCAAGAAATAAAAGTACCGGCAACATTACAAATGATACTTCCACAAGACTATGTTAATTATACAAAAATAAATTGGGTGGATTCTGCTGGTATAAAACATCCATTATATCCTACAAGTAGAACTTCAAACCCGCCAAATCCATTACAAAATTCTGATGGGGACTTTAAATTAACTGCAGTTGGTACGTTAGATGATGGTTCTAGCAGTATAGAATTAGATGCAGAATATAAAGACATTCAAGTAGGTATGGTTGTTAGTGGTCCATATATACCAGTAACTCCAGATACTGATTATGGTAGTTCTAAAACTTACGTTGCATCTACATCCAACTCTAGTAGTATTACTACTATAACAATAGAGGATGCTGATGGAGTAGCGGTATTACCAACTGAAAGTAACTCAGGGACAACTTTAACATTTGAAACAAGAAAACGTGATGGAGGAGGTTTAATTTTAGAAAAACAATCTTCTCATGTAGTAGAAAACTTATCTTGGAACCTTACTGATTATAAAATAACAGGAACCGCTTCTGAATTAACTGATATAGAAGTTGGTATGTTAGTATCTCATGATAATTTTCCAAAAGGAACAACAGTAACAAACATTTATACAACCACTATAGTTGTATCCGAGTTACCAGATACAGCTGTAAGTTCTGGTGGTGAAGTAACTTTTATATCTCCAGATTCTGAGTCTGATACTTGGTCTAGTTATAAATCTACGACTCCATCTGAAAATAATAATGACGATTATGAAGATGATACATATTGGCCTATAGACGGGGAAAGATATGGATTAGATCCTCAACACGCTCAAGCTAATGGTTCGTTTTACATAGATAATAATACTGGAAAAATACACTTTAGTTCTAACATATCTGGAGAAACCGTAATATTAGATTACATAAGCGATGGTCTTGGTACAGATGCAGAAATGCAAGTACACAAATTTGCAGAAGAAGCAATGTATAAATCTATACTTTGTGCTATAATGTCTGCTAAAGCTAATGTTGGTGGAAGACAATTAGCATATTATAAAAAAGATAAATTTGCAGCTGTGAGAACAGCAAAATTAAGGTTATCAAATTTAAAATTAGAAGAATTAACTCAAACGTTACGAGGTAAATCTAAACATATAAAACACTAGTACATGCCAGAGATTAAGCATAATTTTACCGCTGGTAAAATGAATAAGGATCTCGACGAGAGACTTATTCCAAATGGAGAATATAAAGACGCGATGAATATACAAGTGTCAACTTCAGAAGGATCTGATGTTGGTACTGTTCAAAATATATTAGGTAATTCAATTGTTCCTGGACAAAACTTTATTAGTGATGATGCGGTTTGTGTTGGTAGTATTGCTGACGAAAAAAATGATAAATTATATTGGTTTATCATAAACTATGAAAATACCGAATATATAACAAATGGTACTTTTACTGGTAATGCAGATCATTGGACACACAACGGTAATCCATTAGATGGAACTGGAGGATGGGATTACGCCGATAATAATGTTTTGGCTGTAGATGTGTTAAAATGGGATTCGTTAAAGCAAAGTCCTGTATCGATCACACATGGAGAGACATATATTATACGTGTTGAAATTTTGAATCATACTGGTACTGGTGATTTAAGTCCAGTTATTGTTGATGAATTTGGCGGATGGACTAGGCCAATACATAGTCTTGCTGCTACTGGTGATGGGATATGGGAGTGGACGCTTGATACTAGTAAAGATTCTATAGATCAAGAAACATCTTATACAGGAAATTGGGGAAATCAAACACCGTATTCTCCAAGTCATATTTACTTTCAAAATAGGATGGAAACCGGTACTGGCGATCCTGCGACTAATAAATTAAATTGTAATATTGATAATATATCTATTACAGGTATTAATAATAGTTGTATTATTGAATATGATACTAAAAACAATAAAGTTACACCAGTATTAGTTGACGCTAATAATACTATTTTAAAATTAGATCCTAGTAAATTAATTACGGGAATTAACATTATTGATGATTTATTATTTTGGACAGATAACAATTCTGAGCCTAAAAAAATAAATATCCAACGTTGTATACAGGGCACGGACCCGGGCGGGTTTAGAAATACAAAACTTATAAATAGTGCTCAAAATTTAGCTACTGATCCAGCTATCGGTGATGTGGTTAATATCGAAGAAGAACACGTAGCTGTCGCTAAACAATCCCCAAAACATCCTTTAAAATTAGACTACACAACGTTTAGAGACGTTGACGGCATGTATACAGGTGTGATGAAAGTTAGTGATGGTACAGTACCATCTTCAATCTTAAATTCATCTATAGGTCATATAAATGATTTTAGTTTCTTAGAGGTTGGTGATACTTTTAGAACCGTAATAGAAACAGATATAAACAAGAGTAATGATTTTAACTTAAGGTGGAATAATTGGTCTCCAGTAGTTATAAAAGAATTTAATGACGATATAGCCCCTTCAGTTCCAATTTCAAACTATAGAATAAAAGGTAAAATAACTGATTGGGAAGGTAATCGTTTTACTAACACTAATTTACTTTTAACAGAGAATGGTGATTTGTCAGAGGGAAGTGGCAGTACTCCAGATCATTGGGATAATTCACAAGGTCAGTGGACTTGGGATCAAAGTGCAGGAACGTTTACGTGTAGTGGATTAGGAGCGGCAAAATATAAAAAAGTATGGAATAGTAACGACAACGGAAATATTGTAGAAGGTAAACGATACAAAGTAAAGTATGCTATTGATCCACCGATCGGAGGAAATTTAGAAGGAAAACTAGCTGTACGTTTATTTGGCAGTGGTACTGGTAATGGCGCTGCGCTTGATGGATATTATTGGAATTTAGGAAGTCATACAGCGGCAGGGGAATTTGAGTTTAGTGAAGCAAATGGCAACGAGATAGTTTGGACTAACACAGATGGGGGTTTAAGCCGTGGACCACAAGGAGAATGGACTTATGGAAGTAATACTGGAGTATACCTAAACGCTATAATGTTTGAATCACGACAAGAAGGGAGTGAGATATATCTAGGTCCAGAAACAATAAATATGAACGCAAGTAGCGTTAGTTATAGTAGCAGTCATAATGTGAATATCGCTAATCCCGGTGGTGGTTACACTAATCCTTTTACTATTACAAATGATTCGACGATATCTTTTGATGGCGTAATGGCGACAGATATTTATGATAACACTGCTTACAGCACCGTTTTTTTCAAAATAAACAATGTAATGGATGCTAATTTAGTGGCTGGTGAAACGTATAAGTTGGAAATGGACGTTACTAATTTTACGTGGACTGGTGCCGGTAACGGTGTTCAAATTGAAGCTGGGATTGGGGTGTCACAAGCTTCAAGTAATTATACCAACGCAAGATTTGCCCATACAGGAGCTACTTATGGAGTAGGGTTGGCACAAGGTGCTAGTGGTACTTATGAAGAAACTTTTACAGCAACTACCAATAAACTAGACATAAGAGTACATAAAAACGCATCTTTTGATAGTTTTACAGTATCTGTTAAGAAAGCTGAAGATCAAACTTTTAATGGTACAATACGTGATGTTTCTGTAGAAGAGATAGACGATACCCAAGCAAGAGTTGAAATAAGAGTAGATTCTATAGATGGAGATCCACCAACTCCAATGGGTAGTGATACAGAGTTAAATTACGCTATAGATAAGTTTGATCAAGAAGATAAACTATTTGAATTAAAATTTCCAAGATTTGCTTATAGATATAAGTACGAGGATGGCGAGTATTCTACTATGTCTCCTTTTACAGAAGTTGCTTTTATACCAGGATCTTTTGATTATCATCCTAAAAAAGGCCATAATTTAGGTATGTCAAATAACTTAAAGTCTTTAACACTAAAAGATTTTACTCGCCTACTACCTAAAGACGTAAAAAGCATCGACTTACTATATAAAGAAGAACATTCACCAAATATTTATATTGTTGACACTATAAAAGATTTAACAACTACAGAATACAATATAGATAAAGAAACAATTAAAAATGGTTTAGTACCTTCAAATCAATTATTAAGACCTTGGGATAACGTACCTAGAAAAGCTTTAGCTCAAGATGTTGTTGGTAATAGAATTGTTTATGGTAATTATTTGCAGAATTATGATTTAGTAAATAGTGTTTCAGCTTTAGATTTTGATTTAAACTTAGATGTTGATGTTATATCAAGCGAAAACAGATCTAGAGTTGGAAAAAATTCTATAAAATCATTAAGAGAGTATCAAGTTGGTGTTGTATATACAGATAAGTACGGAAGAGAAACACCTGTTTTAACAAATGCAGATGCAACAGTGAGACTTGATAAATCCGTAGCTTCTGAAGTAAATCAATTAGAAGTTAGAGTACTTGGTGAAGGTCATCCGGTTAATATGAAATACTTTAAGTTTTTTATTAAGGATACCGGTGGAGAGTACTATAATTTAGCTATGGATCGATACTACGATGCTAAAGATGATAATATTTGGTTAGCATTTCCTTCTACTGACAGAAACAAATTAGATATTGACGACTATTTAATACTGAAAAAAGGTGTTGGAGATGTAATTGATCCAAAAGGCACCAATAAATGGGGTATTCCTAACATAATAAAAGAAAGAGCGGAATATAAAATACTAGACATAAAAAATGAAGCCCCTGATTTTATAAAAAGAAAGGAAACGTTAATAGCATCAATAAGGCACACGTCTAATGCTAGTCAAAAAATCTTTGTAGACGGAGATTTACCAGCGGCAAATGATATTAACTTTAAAATTGATTATGATTTAATTCAAGACGCTTCTTTTGCTAATCTACATGAAGATTTGGGTAAAGATTCTGAGGTTGAATACCATATATCGTTAAGTAATACTGATTTAAATAGAACTTCTGATAGATACAAAGTAATACAACTAGACACTAGTGGAGTTGCTCCAAGTACATATTGGCATTTCACACTAGAAAAACCGTTTACTTCAGAGATAAATGTTTTTACTAATAATCCTTCTGGAGAAAATTCTTTTGAAATAACTGTACTTAATAATACATTCTTAAATATATACAGAACAGCCGTAGATAAATCTGCTTCTTATAAATTTGATGGGAGATTTTTTGTTAAAATATATAATGATGATGTGTTCCGAAGAGCACTGAAAGACAAACAAGATGAAGATGTTACTCCAGAATATAAGCGTACTGGTATAGCTCGTAAGATTTATTCTTTAGAAACACACGCTGGTTCTAATCGTATTAAAAAGCATTTTGACGATAGTAGTGTAACGCAGGTGTTTAAAGACATAGCAACTAACACAACTAACTCTGGATTAAACACTAAAGTAGTTAGCAATTCAACTAACACCGGTGATTATGCCAACACTTTTCAATGGAATCATTACTACAAAGCTACTAACGATTTTGCAAAAAGTCTTGGTACATTAAATGGTAAAAGATATGTCAAAAATACAGATACCCATATAAATGATGAAAATTTAAGGGATGAAGGCACGTGGCAAGACTACGACGCTTATTTTAGAGGAATAAATGTGAATTTAAGTGACAGTGCTCTTGAAGATCGTACCATAGAATTAGATATACATGATAACAATAAAGATGATCAAAAATTTGCAGATGTTTGGTTTATAGATAAAGCAGTTAGTGTAGGTAATTTTCATCATAGCAATATTGCTAGTACAGATTTAGGTTGGGACGCTAATCCTTCACATACTCGTATAAATTCTATGGGATTAACTGGAACTGGTACAGGTATTGGTATATTAGAACTATCTTTTGGCGGTATACAACCTACAAGATGGTCTAGAAATTCAAATGGTTGGGAAGCTAGAGATGAAAGTTTTTTTGACTTAGGAGAACAAAATACTCACTATTCTAAAACGGAAGCTGAATTTATAGAGCAAATTGCTATTGGTAGTCAGTTTAGATTTGCAGAAGATCCAGATCACACAATATATACTATTACTAATGTTGACATATTTCTTAGAGCGAGGTATGAATCTTTGAACGACTATTCTAATCAAGCTAGTGGATTTGAAAATACTGGAGAGTGGGAGATTGAAAATGGACATACACATTTACGTTCTGTAGATTTATTTCCGTTACATGCTAAATCACGAGCTGGTGAACCTACAGGGTTTAGAATGGAAGGTGGAAATTATGTATCAAATGTTATAGGCGGTAGTGAAAAAGTTACTGGTTATGGTTTTGAAACGGATATTGAGGTTGAAACTGGCGATGTAATATATAAAACAAGTAGTTATTTAAGACCTAGTAATTATACTAAAAATTGGAGACTTACATTAGATAAATCGTTTACAGGTAATTGGAATCCTTTAGATACTGGCAATGAAATATCTAATGGGAAGACAATAACATTAACAGCAACAAGTGTTGCACAAGGGGTTGGAAATCAAAATTGGGTGGTAGTTGAATCTATTAAGGATAGTACTGTTACTGATCCTTACGGTAACGCTAAAGGTAATATGCTTGAAGTTGGTATGGTATTGAAAAAATATGCATCAACTACTTTAACTACACCTGCAATTGTTTCTAAGATAGAACCGGCTCGTGGTCCAGCAACATTAGAGTTTCCTGAAGGTGAAATTCTAGACCCTTCAGGTGAAACTTTACCAATTAAAATATGGTTTAAAACATATGATGGTACAGATGATTTTCCATCTTCTGGTGGTCGTCCTGCTGGTATTAGCGGTGGGAACACTTTAGAATTTCATCAATATCCAATGAACGGATTGAGTCCTAATTCAGCTAAAAATTTAAATTTCTTTAGAGGTGGAAAAGGTTTTGATGATAGTTCGTCTGGAAGTTTAAAATCTGGTACAGATGCTATAGGATATACTTTAGAGTGGTTAGAAGAAAAATCTGCTAACTCAGAAGAAGATATATTACCACCAAATCCAGCTATTTGGGAAACAAAACCAAAAGAGAGCACAGATTTAGATATATACTATGAAGCAACAGGACAAATTCCTATAGAAAATTTTATATCTACTCAGAGTATGCTTGATACTATCCCTATCGGATCTATAGTAGAACATTTGGGTAGTAACACTATTCCTAAAGAAACTAGGGTAAAAGAAGTAGACGCTATTAATAAAACAATTACTCTAACAAACGATATAACTATAGTATCTTCAAGTTTTGCTACTCCAACAAATAGAATAACATAAACTAATTAATAAAAGTAACACATGACAGGTTTTTTAAATCCATTAAGAAATATTCATGACGGTGATTGGCTTAAAATTACCCGTCCAGATTATAGTGTTATCTATGTTAAAATAGAAGATACTAATATGGGTAGCACGAGTGTAAATCACAGTGATACTTTTACAATAGATACTATTAATCCTCATAAAGCGGCCCATAAATTAGATTGGTCAAATTGTTATTCTTTTGGAAATGGTGTTGAATCTAATAGAATTTCTGATAATTTTAACACACCACGTGTAACGCCTGGGGTAAAAGTATCAACGGTTTTTGAAGATTATAAAGAAGAATATAGAAAATACGGTTTAATATATTCTGGAATTTATAATTCTATAAGTAATACAAATCGTTTAAATCAATTTATACAAGCAGAGAAAATTACAAAAGATATAAATCCTATATATGGTAGTATACAAAAACTACACACAAGAGATACAGATTTAATAGCTCTTTGTGAAGATAAAGTTTTAAGAATCTTAGCAAATAAAGACGCTGTATATAACGCAGATGGAAAACCACAATTAACAGCTAATGAAAACGTGTTAGGACAAGCAGTACCTTTTGTGGGTGAATTTGGAATATCTAAAAATCCAGAATCATTTGCGAGTGAAAGTTATAGAACTTATTTTACAGATAAACAAAGAGGTGCGGTAATGAGGTTGTCAAAAGACGGGTTAACACCTATTTCAATGCATGGTATGAAAGATTGGTTTAGGGATAATTTGTCTACTACTAGAGTGAACTTATTAGGTGAAGATAATTTTTCTTCAAATGATAATTGGAATCACAATAGTACAACTAGTAATATTTATATAAACGATGGAGTAGCGACATTTGGTTATTATAATAGTTACATACATAGTAATCAAGCGTTTAGGATAGCGGGTTTCCGCAAAAATAATGTACTAGAAATTGGGAAAAAATATAGATTACAATTTGATATTACTAGTCACAGTGGTTACAGTGAAGAATCGGGAGGATTTGCA
>Ga0208299_1001202_pt1 | contig 20023 bp, 27 predicted proteins | sample 15_taG_FD_184089 | JGI IMG/M metagenome (GOLD analysis project Ga0208299, IMG submission 184089) | Marine viral communities from the Subarctic Pacific Ocean - 15_ETSP_OMZ_AT15312 metaG (SPAdes) (version 2) | ecosystem: Environmental > Aquatic > Marine > Oceanic | place: Pacific Ocean | collected...
TATTTTTTAAACAAACATCTTTTAATCTAACTAATTGATCTGCATCTCCAGGATAAACCCTGCCTTGCTCTATAACGGTTCTAACTGGAAGATCTATGTGATCTAACCTCCAACTCATAGTAGAAGGTACTGTGTCCATTGGCATAGGGAATAAGTTATTATAACCTGCACTAACACGATGAGAGCTCTTTGGCAAATGTCTGTTTTTATAAGTAGATCTTGTAAAAACACACGATGCATCTGGAAAATTTTCATATCCCATTTTTATTGTGCTTAAATGGTTTGGCAGCCAATAATCGTCATCATCAAGTCTTGCGTAATATATTATTCCATCTTCTTTCATTTTTTTTGTTCCGAACTTAGAAGCGTTTGCTCCTGCAGAGTACCATAACGCATGTCCTTGCAAATTAGAGTTATCTCTCTCTACTGCAACATCTAAATTTATAGCTACAATCTTATCTTTGGGTATCAAGCCAGCAAGATAATCGAACTCTTTTTGATCTTCATATCTATCACCAATAAAGAAAACTTTATAGTTCTGATATTTCTGATTTAATATAGAATTCAAGCTTCTTTCTGCCAACTCCAAAGAGCTTCTTTTTGCCCTCCTATATGTTAACATTAATATTCCAAATTTCATTTTGTTTCCATTAAAAAAGATTTTATACTTTATAATACTTAATTATGTATTAATTTTTAATAATACTTTTTATAAAATAAAAAATATTTTTAGTATGTTTGTTGTAAGAAAAAAGGTCAAATATTTTATCTTGAATGTAAAAACTTCTATTTATTTTCAACTCTTTATTTTTATATATATTATATATTTTTTTGCAAATATTATCTATATTTAGATCGACAATATGAAAATCATCGATTTTATAATTATTTTTTTTATTAAATCCGTGAGGGTCCAAACTAAGAAGAATGCACCCCTCTTTAGCTCCTTCTATTCCTAGTGGCCAGCCATCTGTTCCTTTGCTTAAATTGAATATTACGTCAACCTCTTCATAATAGAACTCACTTAACTTTCTCTGACTCATAGGTGCCTTTATAGTAACGTCTGGGGTTTTTTTGCCTGCATTTCCTATTACGATGAATTCAACCTGCTCCTTTAAATCTGGATGTTTTTTAAAAAAGCATTCTGATATATTTAAAAAATCTTGAACACCTTTAGATATCGGATCTCCTAAATTAGAAATTACAATTTTGAATTTGTTTTTAGAAAAAGTTTTTCTTTTAGGTCTTTCATTTTTATAGAAAAACTGACCTCCAAAAATCAACTTTTTTGCACCTTCTTTAGATACAACAGCTGTATCATAAAGAGCCTTTTGAGTGCATATAACGTTGCTATCTTCAAAATTACAAACTTGATCAAAAGATCTAAGTCCCCCTCCTGGGCAGAACCAAGTAAACTGCCTGTTTTTTGGATAATAAAAAAATCTATTAAATATTTGGTAATTCATATAAAAAATATGAAAAACAAAATTATAATTTTTTACAAAATCTATTTTTTCTTGCCTATATTTCTTTTTTCTTAGCATATATGAGCAAGAGATTTTATAATCAACCTTTTTGTTTTCAAATATATATGACACATTATGATTATTATATTGTGTTCCGTCAAAATCATCATTATATTTGTTTAAATAATTATATTTAGGATTAAATATAACAATATCATATTGATTTAGATCGAACTGATCTTTTAACTCATCCCAATCAAAATTTAATGAAACCCCACTAAATTTATCTATTTTATCAATAACAAGGACATCACAGTCATATTCCTTGAAGAACGAATCAAAAAGACACAGCCTCCATAATGCGTATTTGTTAGGAAAGCATGAATCTGTAATTAAGGCTCTCATAATTTATCCTTTTAATAAAAAAGCTCTATACTTTCTGGGGAAAAAGATTTTATTCCTATCGACATAACATCTTTTCTTTCAGAAAAAGAATCATCTATAAATATTGCATTTTTAGAGTTTGTATATTGCTTAATGTATTTTGATTTTTTTTCTGTTTTATTTATATGTATAATTTTATCAAAAATATTATATATTTTTAATTTTATTAATTTTGTTTTTAAATTATTTAAAGAATTATCATGCTTAGTAATTAATACTATTTTTGATTTTTTGTTAATTTGTTTAAATAAAAATCCAATTAAATTATAATTTATTGTTTTGTTTTCAAAATATATAGTGTCATCAAAATCTACAAAAATATACTCTGGACTAAGATCTAAATTTACAATATTTGATCTTTTTCTTATTAGCTTGTAATCTTCAAAATTATTGTTTAAAATTTCTATATTATTGGATTGGCTAAGCTCCACAGCCAACTCTGCAAAATTTATCCCATTTGCCCTGTAAGTACTCATGGTTCCTGCAATTCTTGGAGCAATCTCTAGCAATTTAAGTTTATTTTGCCTATCATATTTTAACTGAAAAAACCAAACTCCATTAAATTTAAAATGTGAATTTAACTTGTTTGCAATAACAAATATATCTTTGTCTACATCTTGTAAAACTTTGCTGCTTGAAGATATTCCATTTAAAGTTTGAGATCTTTCTCTTGGCCCTACAAACTTTAATTTTCCTTTTTCGCTAAAACAATCTATAGTATACTCTTTTCCTGTTAAAAGTTCCATAAATACAAAGTTTTCTTTTTTATTATTTTTGACAAACTCACAATATTCTGAAATATTATTTATAATTCTAGCCCCTCTAGATCCCGCACCCCTATTTGGTTTGCAAAACATTGGGAAGTCTGTCTCGATAGGTTCTTTGCTATAAACCTTTGCTATAAAGTCATATTTCTTTAAATGTTCATATGTTTCTTTTTTAAATCTAGCTACTTTATTTATATTAAAATTTTGTCCTATTACAGAAAATGGTAATTTCATTTCTTGTTGCATTTGTGACAAATAATAACAAACATCATCATGTGCTGGAAAAACATGTGTTATTTCAAGATCTATACATAAATTAATTATACTTTCTGAAAAAACTTTATAATCTATTGCATTTTCTACAAAATAAATTTTATCAAGCAAGGTTTTTGCAAATGAGCAATTAGTATTTGAACTTGCTCCAAATATTTCTGCATTTTTATAATATTTTAAACTTTCAAAGATCTCAAATCCTATTCCAGTACTTATGGGGCATATTAAAATTTTCATTAATCTTCTCACAGTGAACAAACAGAATATATTCCTGAGCACAAGTCAGGATATTGCTGTCCTAAAGAATAAAGACCCTCTGCTTCTTTTTCTTTAATAACACCCATATTCATTATCTGGTCTAATTGAAAATTTGCAAATGGTTTAAAGTAAACGCCTCCTGAGCTAACTATATTTAATCCAGAGTCAAATATATCTCTATTTAACAAAACCCTATCATAAACCTTTGTGTGACCGTGATTTATATCATTTTCAGTAAGGCTATACAAACTTTCAAAAAGCCCCATATGCAGACCTAATTGTCTTGATATTACATTTGCGTTAGGTACGATAACAAAGATGTATCCATCTTCTTTTAGGAATTTTTTTATTTTTTTCAACAATCCTACAGGATCGTTCATATGCTCTAATATATAGGATGCAAAAATATAATCGTATTTTTTTTCAAAGTTCATCTCTTCAAATAACATATGGTGATATATCGCATTCGGTATCCCTCTTTTTTTTGCCATATCTATAAATTTTTTACTGCCATCTACAATATCTAAACTTTTCACCTCTTTTGCGATAAGAGATGACATGTGACCATCAGAACAACCTAGCTCTAAACACTTAGAGTTTTTAGCATTTCTCATATATGATTTAAAAGTCCTAAATACAAACTTTCTCATAACCTTATCATGAGGTGAGCCTTCAAGGTCATAAGTTGATACTTTTTCATCAAGAAACTCTTTTAATTTTTTATTCATTTTGTATTACTCCAATATTATTGATTTTAAAACTCTTTCGATTAAAGAAAAATGATATTCTGAAAAAGAAGAGTGTATTGGTAAGTTTATTATTTTTTTGTATAACGTGTTAGAGTTTTTAAAACTAACAAGTGGTCTATAATACTTTTGCGCCTCAACTCCAAGGCTTCTAAACCTAGAAACATCCGCCTTTTTAACATCGTCAAAAACAATAGGAAGATTTCCAAAAACAACTCCTTCATTATTGTTAAAAACACTTACTCCTTCAAACTTGTTTACAATGTCTATAAGTTTAGATTGCGACTTTTTGTATTTTTCTAAATCAAAATCTTTTATGTGTTGTAATATACAGGCAGAAGATACATCAGATATTTTAAAATTAGAGCTTAACTTATTATATTTTCTAATCACGGATGCTCCAAATCCAAAGCCTGCTATTTCATTCATGGTAGCCTCATATTCTTTATCTACGACTGCAAAACCGCCTTCCCCGAACCCTAAAAACTTAGTATGATGTAAAGATCCAAAAGATGCATCTCCCATGTTGCAGATGTTATCTTCTCCAACGTAAGATAGGGGAGATGATGCATTATCAAATATAAGTATCTTTTTATGCTTTTTACATAAACTTTGCCACTTTTTTATATTTTTAGGATATGTTCCAAACAAAGTTGTTATAATAAACCCATCATATTTATTAACTAACTCTTCTGAAAGAGGAATTGTGTAGCTATCTAAGTCTATATCTAATATAGACGAATTAAACCCTCCAACTTTGCAAGATGGAAAGGTAAAAGAAGGGGCTGCAATTTTAATTTTTTTTCCAAAGCTTCTCTGATACAAAAGCATCAAAGAGTGTAAAGCTAAAGTGCCATTTGCGAAGCAAACAACACTTTTATCACTAGAAATTTTAAGATAATCTTTCAAAAAATCCTCTAACTTGTGTTTTGCTGGCCCTTTGTTTGTATATTGATTTAAATTTTCAGAGTCTTTAAGTATATCTTCCAAAGATTTAAAATTTATAGATTTATTTTCTACATATTTTATCATATTAAACTCCTTAAAGTTTACCTTACCCATCCCAAAACAAGTTCTTTTTTTGATTGAGTACTTTTCCATCCAAGCTTTCTAAGTTTTTGACAAGAAATAGAGTATTTATGCAAAGCTTCCTCTACAAAATGCGAACCTATAAATCCTCTGTGACCTGTTACTAAACATCTAGCCATATTAAACCTCTTCCTTAATTATACTTGTTTCCACATAAATCAAAATACAGAAATGGATTTATTGAATATATATTGCAAGAATACTCTTCTTTTAATTTGTTTACTACATTAATAGTGTCCTGTCTGATTGATTTTAGCCAATTATTATACCCGCCCATTGTTCTTTGGTGAGGTTTTATTTTAGAATAATATCCTTTTATTACGCTGTCTCCGTTTATAGTTCCGCAGTCGTGACCACACAGAATTATATTTTTTGCACCAAGAAATGCTGCAAAATGTATTCCTGATGTGACAGTGGAATGACTGACAACAAGAGTGTTTGAGTCCTTGGATATTTTTTGATACTGAGGTCTTTGTCCTGGCTTGTCAAAGTGATCAAAATAGAGTGCTCCTTTTACTGCTTTATTTCCTCCGCCTCTTCTTGTTCCATATCTATATTTTGAAACAACCATTATATTGTTTGGATTTACAGAGTTGTTTAATATAAAGTCGAACGCCTCACTGTCTTTTGTAACTGTGTAGTCACATTTAAAAAAGTTACACGTTCTATTTATACCTACAGTTATTTTGTTATCAAAAAAATCTTTTGATATAAAATTCATGGATGATCCAGCGGCTAAGACATATATATCTTGGTCTTTATATTTATCTTTTAAGTTATCTATCGTTTTAGTTATCTTCATGAAAATATCCCTCAGAGTTTATGTTTTTGTCATCTATAAATAGGTCGTAAATAGGTTTGCCAAATTTTAACTTGTGATATTTGACACCCCACTCTTCAAATTGAAGCTCCGTAACCTCCCTCCAGTCTATTCCAGATCCCGTTCCTCTTGCAGTCCAGTACACTATAGTGTTGCCTTCTTTATATAGTTTATTTATTTTTAAGATCCTTTCTCTTATAGGCTCAGCCTTTGAGTAATCTCTGTCTTCTGGAGATATACAAATAGTCTCATCAATATCTACATATATTATCATTTTTTAACCTCAACATACATGCTTCTGTCATGCTCTCTAGCTTCTGTTTTTAGCTTCTTTTCAAAGCTTATATCTCCAAAAAGACTTTTCCCGTAACTTGAAGGAAATACATTATCTTTTTTAAATCCCGATCTCTGCAAATCAGCACACAAACTATCAAAATCCCACGCATTTTGATGTGCAAAAGGTCTATATTCTTTGTTTTTCAAAAGAGTTTTTTGCCTTGAGACAGACATAAAACATTGCTGCATTGCCTCGAATTCTGTCATAGGGACATAATTATTATCTTTACTGTGATACTTCTGATATCTAGACTTTCTTCTTTCAAAAAGCTTAAAGCTTTCTCCCTTTAGATATTTTTCTATAGACTTTTTTGCATCAGGAACTATTATTCTAAAGATAGAGTCTTTTTTCATTATTCTATAAACCTCTTTTAAAAATGCAATTGTATAATAAGGCGGTATATGTTCCAAGACATGTGATGCATAAACAAACTCAAAAGTTTGACTAGATCTAGGTATTTTTTTAAAATTATTAAAATCAATAACCATATCGTTACTTTTTACTCTTGATCTTTCACAATCAATCAACTCCCAATCTTTAGAGCTTTTAAAATATGTATGGGTAGCTCCAGGCCCTATATTTAGCTTCATTTTAGCTTCCTTAATTTAAAGAAACAATATTAAATTTCAATATTGTTTTATTTTTTCTAAACTTATTGTTACAGATCATAAAGGTTTTTTGTGATCAATAGAAAAATCACCCTTTATTTCTTTTATGTCAAATTTTTTTTGACTATTTTTTCTTCCTATGTAAAAAGATGCCATGCAATCTTTGTAAACATTTCCGATTGGCCAATGATCAAGCTTATTCCCCCAGAAACCTTTTAGAGTTTTTTGATGCTGAATATACCCGCCAGAAACTTCTTCTAGCTTCCCATTTCTTTCAAACAAGTACTTCAAGCCCTGATGAGAATACCTATAAGCATCATACGGAGAAGGGTGAAATCTCCAGTTAAAAGGTGCTGAGCAAAAAAACAAACCGCCTTCATTAAGCAGGTTTAAAATATTATCAGTAGCATCCCATGGATTTAAAATGTGCTCAAATGTATCTTTAGAGATTATTATGTCAAACTTTTTATCTACCTTAAGTTCTTTTGATGTTATATCCCCTTTTATAAAAGTTTTGTCATTGTGGCTAGACAAGTCCAAAACATAATAAGTGGCAACACCTCCCTTAAAAGTCTTACCTCTGCCTCCACCTATGTCTAATACGTTTTTTCCTTTTGGCAAATCAGAAACAGCTTTCTTTATTACGTTATAATACTGTTGTGGACTAACCATCTTCATTAAAGGATTTATTGTGTCTTTCAACTTAATCATTTTAACTCCTGTTTTTCTTTTACTTGTTGTAATTTTCCACTAAAGATTTTGCAGTTATATTTTTTACGAAATCTCCTGCCTCAGGAGACTTTCTGCCTGTATCTTCCATGAAATACTTTAGTTTATTATGAGATATTAGGCTGTAAAAATCCAAACCTAACGCATGCGCTGTCATCTGACTGTGACCTGCAGTGCAATATAATTTTTTAACTTTTCTGTAATTATTTATTATTTTTTCTTGATTAGAAACTGTATTATCTAGATATAAAAAACTTTTAAATCCTTTTTTCTGCAAATAACTTGCAAATGAACGGCTACCGTCATGAGACATGACTGCTATTTTCTCGCCTTTTGATTTCAAATGCTTTATAAAAGTTAAAAGTTCAGAATAAAACTTCTCTTTACTTGTTCCTAAGTATCTTCTATTTGGTCTGTCATCTTTTATCTCAAAACAAATATAGTCACCTGATTTAAACTCTGCCTTATAGTTCTTTTCTACATATCCAATAACTGGACAGAATTCAAACTTTATTTTTTTTGCATTTCTAAGTTCAACAAACTGATTGAGTTCTTTTATATCTCCTTTGTGCCTCATAGAGAAGTGTATAGACTTATCAATTAAAGTCTCTATATTTTTCTTAAAAATATCCTTTCTTGCTTCTGACTTTTTGCTAGAGCTTCTGCTTGGCATTCTTATGTCTTGTTCAAAAAACCAGTTAAGACCTACAGACATTACATATATTTGCTTGTCTAACTTTCTCATAAGGCTTTCAGGTATGGCCCATTGCCAACACGATACATCGTTTGGATTTGTATCGGGAAGAAAAAGGCCTCCACCTCCCAAAACTATATAGTCAAAGGAGTTTAGAAAGCTAATGTCTTTTTCGGTAATTACCTTTCTTACATTAAAATTAGTCCACTCTACTTTTTCCTGAATTAGAGATTCGAACCTCCATTTTGTTGATGGTCCCAAAAAGAAATCGCCAGAATTTCTTCTTCCTGTTGTTGCGTATATATGAACTGCTCTCATTTTATCTCCTACTTTGCTGTTCTTGTCTAAAGATCGTACCTGCTTTAAACTCATCAAAGAAAATATTTTTAACTCCAAATCCAAAGCATATAAGAACTCTATCGTTTGATGTTGCAGTTCTTGCCTGATGTGTTATTCTTTGGTCAAAAAGCACTAAGTCTCCCACTTCACTTTCAATTGGAATTATAGATCCTGCATTCATCGAAGAGCTAAGATGACTCCCCTCTTTTACTATTAAGCCATTTTTTTTTATTTTGTGATCTTGCAAATAGATGTTTACTTTAAATATCTTCATAGTCTCTCCATTCACACTCGTCCAAGGGTTTGTTTTTTCAAAAGCCCTTGTTTTTCCATTAAGTCTATCTTTATGCCAGCCTACAGATCTGTTTATGTGCAAATCATTATGCTCTATAAAAAACACCTCTTCTCCAACCTCTTTAGATACTGCAGATTTAATCCTATCAATATCGCACAAAGAAAGAAGACCTGACAAAGACTCTTCTTTTATCCAGTCTGGCTTGGCAACACCTCCACTGTTTTAAATCCTCCTCCTTTTTTAAAAAAGGGAATGGATATAGATCTCATTGCATCTACATCCTGTTTTGAAAAAAACTTCTTTATTACAAAGTACCCCTTGTCTTTTAGATCTCTGTTCATTTTCGAAGACTCTTTCTCTTTTTCTTTTCGCCATCAAGACAAACTCTTGGACCTCCAGTTCCCATTGCTTTTTCAATATTTCGTATTCCTTTTACTAACTTCATGAACCCTTGCGGTTCAACAGATGCCATGTGATCGCTTCCCCACATAGTTCTATCTAAAGTAAGGTGTCTCTCTATCCAAGTGCAACCCATTGGTATTGTTGCAAAAGTTGTAACCAGGCCATATTCATGCCCAGAATACCCTATTTCTTTATTAGGATACTTTTCCTTTAGCCAGTGAATATAATTTAAATTTAATTCAGAGTACTGACTAGGATATGTTGAGTTTGTATGCATTATAATGTCAGGATTACAAGATCTGATGCAATTCTCAACTTCTTCTTCTGTGCTCATACCTGTTGAAACCATGAAGGATAAAGCGTTTTCTCTAGCATAAGAGCAAAGCTCTAAATCTGTGATTAATGCAGAACCCACCTTAGATATAGGGGTGTATTTTCTCATAAAGTCTACAGATGGCTTATCCCAAACTGACGCAAATATCTCTATAGGTTTACCCTGAACATACTCAAAAAGCTGATCGTACTCATCCTCTTCGAATTCTATTTTCTTTTTGTAATCAATATACTTTAAGGTTCCCCAAGGAGTTTCTCTTAGCTTGTTTTTTTGTTCGTCAGGTACGCAAATATCTGGAGTTCGCTTTTGAAATTTCGCATAGTCGCACCCTGAAACTATCGCTGCATCGATAAGTCTCTTTGCAAGGTTTAAGTCTCCATTGTGATTTATTCCAATTTCTGCTATAACTTTTGCTTTACTCATTTTTTCTTTATCCTTTTTAAATCTGACATTTCGTCTATATCTAATACATCTATTATACTCATAAATATAGTTTTGTCATTATATAAATTATTATTTAGGTTTTCAAGCTCACTTTTTTTTATTATAGAGATAAAATGGCTTATTTCAAAGCAAGGTTTGTACTCCTGTCTTCTGCACAAATTATGCTTTATTATTTGCTCACCTTTTCCGTCTCCTAAATCGTACATCATTAAAAATGGGCTAACTTTTAGTTTCTTTTTACACAACAAAGAGTCTGCCTTTTTTTCATTAAAATAAGAAATCGCCCTGACTACATCATCCCAAGTCCTCTCTGGATATGTCAAATAAAGAGTTATTAAATAATCTTTTGAGTTATCTATAAAGTCTAACGCAAAATCTTTTGATGTCGCAGAATCCTTTGCGCTTTCCTCAGATCTTTTATGTACGTTAAAGTCATAAATTTTACAAAAATCTGCAATAAAGTCGTCATTTGTCGATACGTAAGTGTCTTTTTTCATATTATCTGGCACTATTCTTGCGGTATTACAAAATAACATCCTGTTTTTAAAAGGGACACCTTTAGATCCTTTTCTTGCGGGTATTAAAATCGTATAATTATCTTCCGTAATCATCTTTTAGCCTTACTACATCATTCAATTCTGAAGTGCTAACTTCCATTATTTCTATCTGTTTATCACCAGCTGAGCCAAAACGATGCACACTCTTTGGCTCGACATGAAATACCGAACCTTCTTTTAGGTCAACAAATAAATCGTCATCATCACTAGTCCAAATCCTAAGAGTGCCTTTGCAGACATAAATAGTTTCTTCTTTTTTTTCATGAAACTGCAAAGACATTCTAGAATTAGGATATATAGTTATCTTTTTAGCAGAATACTTATCAGTATTTGCCCAAAGCTCCTCAAACCCCCAGGGTTTTTCTGTTTTTTTTACCTCACCCATTCTAAAACTAAGTCCTCTTTTGAGTGTGTACTTTTCCATCCAAGATCTCTAAGTTTTTGACAAGAAATAGAGTATCGCAAGTCTTGGCCCCATCTGTTAGCCACAAACTGTATAGAGTCTTCAAAATCTGCGTCTAAAGCTTCACAAATTTGCTTTACAACATTTAAGTTTTGCAAATGAACTTCTGCTGCAACATTATATGTTTGATTTATAATTTCTTTATTGTTACTATTATGTAATAAAAATAACAAAGCAGAAACATTATCTTTAACATAAGTCCAATCTCTTACATAACTCCCATCACCATGAATGGGGATCTTTTTACCTGCTTTTATGCTTGAGATGCACTTTGGTATAAGCTTCTCTTCATATTGTCTTGGTCCGTAATTATTGGCAGACCTAGTAATTATATAATTCAAACCATAAGTTCTTCGATATGACAAAACAAGCATTTCTGCTGCTGCCTTAGATGCCGAATAAGGATTAGATGGGTTTAGTCTGTCAGTCTCTACAAATGCACCCTCAAGAGTGTCTCCATATACTTCATCTGTAGATATATGAAAAAATAAAGGTCTGTCATACTCTGGCTTACCTCTTACTAACTCAAGCAAATTATGTGTTCCTAAGATATTAGACCTAATAAAAGGGTCTGTATCTCTAATGGAGTTGTCAACATGAGACTCTGCTGCAAAATTAACCAAAGCATCGCAAGATGGCAAGTGTTTTAGATCTGCAATATCTTCCACAATTAAAGTATAATTTGGATTGTTATCCCAAGGCAATTCCTTGTTTGCCGCATAAGTCATCTTGTCTATATCTACAATTTGATGTCCTTTGTGCAAAGCTTCTTCTACAAAATGCGAACCTATAAATCCTCGTCCGCCTGTTACTAATATTTTCATTTCTGCTCCTTGTTTTTAATATACTGTTCAAATAAAGAGGTTGCAGTTATGTCTTCCTCTTTAAGTACTACGTTTTTTTCATTACCCCAATAGTAATTACCGCCTGCATCTTTACATAGGTAGTTTTCTGGATTTTTTAAATTATTTTGAAATTTAAAATTGCCTTTACATACAATATTATATAGATATTGCCTATTTAATTCTCTAAAAATATTTTTAAACTTTGTAAACTTTTCTTCTTCACTTTTGCTCGAAAGAGTTCCCGAATCATGATACAGATGAAATGCCAAAGGGGTGTTTATGTCATTTATACAAAAGTTTTTCCTATCTGAAACAGGTCTGTTTGTTGGAGTGTATTTATTAAGTCTAAATAATATTTCATCATCAGTTCCGCAATATAAATTAAAATTATTGTCAAGTCCTCCGATTTTCTCAAATGTTTCAGATGACAAAAACTGAAGTCCATTTGCTGTAAAAAAACGACTCGCTTGATTTTTATCAAAAAATGAAGCGTAGCTTTCATCAACAATAACATCCTGTACGTCTTCATATTCAAAAACCTTAACTGTAGGTATTGTTAAAAAGTGAATCCCAGAAACTAAAACCTCATACTTTCTTGTTACGTAACTCTCTAAAAACGTAGAAATTAAATTACTCAATAATACTAGGTCCATATCTAGCAAACAGATGTAATCATACTTCTCTTCTATTTGCTTATACGTCTCATTAATCATAAGACATCGATTAAATACATCAGACAGCTTAAGCTTTATATAATTAGCTCCATGAACCTCACAAATCTTTTTAATTTCTTCATTTGCCCTAACATCTTTAGATCCATCACCTATATATATGTCTACTTTCTGAGATTGTCTTTTTAAAGAGCAAATATGGCTGACAAGCCTATCGTAATCTCGAAACGGAGAACCATCTTTAAAGTAACTATACCTGACTGGTGTTATTGTTGCTATCTTCACTGATTTATCCTAAATTTTACCTCATTATTATATTCACAAAAAGATTTTGCGTTTAAATCTTTTTCAGAAACTATAGGATTAGTTGACATCCACTTTATGTTAAAATCTTCATCAAATGGGCTTATGCCTGACTCTCCATTTTTATTATAATAAGATGAGCACTTATAGTTAACCAAAGCCTCATTTGAAAGTACTTCGAACCCATGAGCAAATCCTGGAGGGACCCATAAACATTCTGAGTTAAATGAAGACAAAGTAAAATACTTAGGTATTCCATAATCAGGAGAGCCTTCTCTTATGTCAACCACTACATCTATTATAGTTCCATAAGAGCACCTTACTAGCTTCCCCATAGGGTCACTCCACTGATAATGCATACCTCTTATAACTCCTTGTTTAGAGAGGGATTCGTTATCTTGCAAGAATTCTACGCCTATTTCTTTTGATATCAAAGAATTAAAAGCCTCTTGAAAGTAGCCTCTATCGTCTTTAAACTTTTTTAAATTAAATATTCTTAATTGATCAAGCATGGTCATTCCTTGTTTTATTTGTAATTTCTTCCGCTTCTTATCTTTACGTAAAGTTCATTTTCTGTTACAACAAAATTAGATAATTTTGCTGTGCCTTTTGAATTCTTTCCTGACGGAGATTTGTCTGAGAAAAAATTCACCTTGATTCCAAGATTCTTAAACACGTGACCTAGAGCTCTCTCTGAGGTGCACGCCTCTGATCTTGTTTTTGCATAAGTTTTCATTATGCCTTTGGAGCGTATCTTTTTCATAACTTGATTGCTAGCAATAAACATACATCCAAATATTAAGAAAAACGAGTTACCTCCTTCTATTGGTATGGAGTACGTTTTTGAGAAATTCCTCATGAAATCACTCTTTTTATGTGCTGAATTTACCCACCCTCTTCTTACTGAGAAACAATAAACTGAGTCTTTATCGTTTGTGGTGATATTTTTTATGGGTTTTTTCAAATACATGCTATCGTGAATAAAGCAATATTGCTCCTCGTTAGGATACTTATTATAAGCCGCCCACCAAGACCCCCACTCTCTTAAGTTTTCTTTCGAATTTATGAGTTTGATGTCCATATTGGGATGTTCTCTTTTTATACCTTCAATGTAATCGTTACCTTTATTTAAGTTGTCTACAATGCAAATTTTTTCATGACTATTAAACTTACTTATGTATTTTAAATTTTCTTTTATAAATGTTTTTCCTGCAGTTGCAATAACAATCATGGTTTATATCCCTATTTTTTATAAATATCTTTTTATTATTTTGTCAAATTGACCTGTTCTTTTTTCATGACAATGCTTTGATTAAAACAAAGTCTCTAGAGGGTTTAGTTTTATCTCTTATTTTTTTTGTCTTTAACTAAAGAAAGATACTTTCATAAAACTCACTCATATTATTGTGGTCATACTTAATATAATACTCGTCAGGGGTTATTTCTAAACCATCAGTATCAGAGCAGATCAAAAAAGCCCCGCTATTTTCTCCGACCTCTAGAATATCATATTTTTCTTGCATTTTTGACAAAAACCCCACGTGTATAGAGGAATTATAGTCATAAAACCTATAATCATTTAAAAATATAATTTTTATTTTTTTACTCAAAGCCAATCCTCTATTTTTTTGTTTGATTTTAGGTATTTAAATCTACTTTTTGATTTATTTACATTGTTAGATATATTTCCTCCGTGACAAATACAGCACACATCTTTATTGTTTGACTTAAAAACTTTCCTCTTAGTTGCGATGTCTACTCTGTCATGAGAATTCGCATAAGGTGTTGCAACATTAGATAGCATGCTCAGAAACATACTTGGTCTTGGATAAAAAACCTCTATGGTCTCTTTTGTTTTTGTATCAAAATAATAAAGAGATTTAAAGTCTAATATTTTGTCATGATTTTTTTCATCTGAGAAAAACAACCTTATGTTTTTTACATAATTCTCAGAAACAGCATCATCAGAATCAATTCTAGAAAGAATAACTTTCTTGCTCTTATATTTGCTTTCTATTTTATCTTTAGAATCTTTTATATTTTTACACAAAAGAAGCTCTGCTTCTATTTTGTTTTCTAAAAAAATATTATTTAATTTACTTATAATGTCTTTATTTGTATTTTGATCTATCATTAATACTAGCTTAAAATTTTTATCAACTTGTTTTGACAAAGATTTTGCTAAATATTTCTCAAATAATAAAACTCTATTTGTTAACCATCGATTGTAGTTTTCTATCTTTTTCCATTTTAAATTAAATCTAGTTATTATATTTAAATTCATGTTTTTTCCAATATTTTTTCTAATAAAAACTCACCTCTTACTTCGTTGGAGTGATTCCTAAATACAAATTCTTTGGCTGAGTCTGTCGTATTTTTTAAGTGTTTCAAATTAAGTCTTAAATTTTTTATTCTTGAGTATGAAGCTGCCATATTTTCAGAATCATACTTAATATGATACTCGTCAGGGATGATTTCTAAACCATCAGTGTCAGAACAATACAGAAAAGTGCCAGCTGCAAGTATTTCTAGGTATTTTGCAGTAAAAAAATTACAAGTTCCTCCACAAGCCAGACCAAAGTTATATTGTGATAAAGTTTTAACATAATCTTTTCCGATTATTTTTACATTTTTATAATCATCGATATTCCCTTTGTTTCTCAAAAAGCTAATGGCTTTTCTTCTTTTTTTGTAAACGGCACCTTTTGTTGTTCCTAAAAAAACAATTTTATTTTTCTTCTCATCAAACGAAAAGCTATTTCTTTTAAACAAAGATTTGTCTACTGAGAATGGTAGCCAGTAACTATCACTTAAAACTGGGTGCTGCTTAAAGTTTTTATGTCTAAAAAAAGCTATATCTATACCTAGATCCTCAAACCACTTTCTTTGCAAAAAAACATCGCCCTCCCTACAATGATCTGTTGTTATGTGTGCTTTCATTACATTTAAGTCTTTGTAAACGTTTTTTATAAATGCAAATCTGTTATAATTTTCCTTACCTTTTGAAGAGCCGTTTGAGTTATATGTAAGTAATACTTTTGGCTTAAATCTTCTACATGCTTTTCTTAATGACCTTTCTGAAAATTCTGAAACTGATTTTTTAAACAAACCTGAAGAATTTCCGATTTCTATAATATTAAAATATTTATTTAAAGAAACTATAAATCCCAAATGTATATTAAAATTATAATCATAAAAATCATGATTGTTTATAAATAACATTGTTGGTTTATTATGCATTACTTTCTATTATCTCTTTTAACTTAATATATCTAGACTCATGAGAATGATGTTTTAACATGTATTGTTTAGCTTGATGTAATATAGAGTAATTATATACATTGCTTGAAAAATTTTCGTATTTATTTAAAAAATTATCAAGATTTAAATTATCATACCTCAAGTAAAAATCTTTAGGGATTACATCTAACCCGTCAGTATCGGAACAAATCAACAAAGAACCAGCTGCAAGTATCTCTATGTATTTTGCAGTAAAGTATCTTGGAGTACCTCCACAAGTTATGTTTGCAAAGTTATTAGATAGAAAATCAACATAGTTTCCACCAATTATTTTTTTATTTGATATATTAATTCTGTTTTTAGATTTTAAAAAAGAAATTAACTTATATCTTTCTGGATACAAACTTTTATTTACAGTTCCAGCAAAACCTATTATTTTCATTTTCTCTGAAGGCTTTATACTGTTTGTTTCAAATAAAGTTTTGTCTATAGAAAATGGAAGCCAATAACTTTTAGACTTTACAGGGTGTTTTAAATAAGATTTGTGTCTAAATATCGCTACATCTATATTGCAATTTGAAAACCAATCTATTTGACTTTTATCATAACCCAATTGGCAGTGATCAGTTGTTATGTGAAACTTTTTTATTTTTGTATTTTTTAAAAAAGTTTCAGCCCAAAGTAATCGTTCGTAATTTCTTTTTCCTTCGGTAGAGCCATTGGAATTGTACGTTAATATTACATCTGGATTAAAAGACTTGGATATTTTCAATAAATCAGAGCCATTCGTCTCTATGTAATTTGAGAAAAAACCACTCCTGGATCCACACTCTAATATTTCAAAGTGCTTTTGCAAATAAGATATAAAACCAATATGTATAGATGAGTTGTAATCAAAGTACTTACATCTATTTAAAAACAAAACTTTTAACATTACTTTCTAACTACTTATAAATACTCTTTACTAAATTAATTATTTTTTTATTATTAACTATGTGCCCTGATTTTATTCTATTTATTATATTTCTACCATGAACCAGGCAAAAAACATTCTTTTTAGGAATAGAGACTTTTCTGAAAAAAACAGAGTGCAACTGCCCGTGACCTTTTGCGTAGCAAAATTTAGAATTAAAGTCAGCCACCTTAAAGCATGTAGAAAGAAACATAGTTCTATACTTATATTCTCTTATAGAATGTTGAGAGTAATCTGAAGATATAAAGTTTACAGTTTCAAAATCTATAAGCATTTCTTTTTTGTGAATTAAAAAATTACTTTGAATTAATTCCACAAAGTCATCACAAACAAAATCGTCAGAATCTATTCGTGTTGTTATGTAGTACTCACATTTTTTATCCATATACTTTAAAGAGTCTCTCTGGTTATTATCAAAAATAATGTTTATATTTTTGACACTTTTAATGGCAGAAAAATCAAGGCTCTTATACATTTCATCTACTAAAAGCATAACCTCAAAATTTTGACATGTCTGCCTTTTCATTGATTTTATAAAAAACTTATTTAGAATCTTAATTCTATAGTCAACATCTTTTTGTGCAGCTATCTTTTTGTTTTTAAATCCACTGCGAAGAAAAAACCTAACTATTATGTAGTGTTTAAAGAGCATTACTTTCTTGCACTCCTAACTTTTTCAAATAACTTACAATCAGTCCTCACAAGGTTACCTGGAGATGCCTTCCCTTTGCAATTTACATCATTTTGTATAACTAAAACCTGATGAGGCCTATTATATTTGTTATAATATTCAAAAAATTCATCTAAATATTGCACTCCAAATGCACATACTACTATCATTATTTCTCCATCTTTATTTTTTTAAAAAAACTATTCATGCTGACATTTTTATTGTCAGTTCCAAAAACATATTTGTTATCTATAAGTCTTACGCCTTGAACGTCATCATCGTTACAAACAAATGGTATCTTCTTCTTGTTTAAATTGATTATATTTTTATTACTATACCTTACTTTATTAACAAAACCTTTGCTGATATTGTTGAACTTAAATTTTTCGTGAGGTATGTGCACTGAGAAGATTTTTTTTACATCAGGGTAATGTAATTCGGTTTTATAGCCAGAAAGTCTAAATCTGTTCATAGCTTCGTTATCATACCCACCTATTAAGTTTATACCTGTATTGTAACCTCCCAAAGAGCAAAAATTCTTTTTTCTGAAAAGCTGCAGACCACCTTCTGCCTTTGCCTCTATGTTTGGCTTGACAAATCCAAAATTATAAAGACCTGAAAAAGATTTATTGCAGTTTAAATTTATTCTTTTTAGGCTTTTTTTGTCATTCAAATAAAAATTATGAGTTATAATTATAGACTTTTTACCTGTTAATTTTGTATACATTCTAAACAACAGATCCTTTCTAAATATCATATCCAACTCAGATATTGCTATATATTCACCCAAAGCTTCTTTTGCTCCCACGTTTATAAGATAAGACTTGTTAAAAACCAAAGTTGTATTTATATTTAAAAACCTACATTTGTTTGCTTCTGATGTGGCACGAAATAATGTGGTGATTCTTTCATCTTTATGATGATTTACTACAATTACTTCTAACAATACACCTAGAGATTTTAAGTGTTTTTGTTGATTTACTATGGACCTAAGATTATAATCTAATCTATCCAAACTTCTATTTGGGTTACCAGTTTTTGGGCATCTTTCAGTCATAACTGGAACTATTACTGTTATCATATTGCACTCATATATTGTTTCACATAAAATCACATATACATATACATATACATATAATATAAATAGTCAAACCTATACTGACCTTTTAGATTTGTTATTTACCTTAACTTTTAATGCTTTTTCTGCAAATGATACAATGTCAGGATTTTTATTGGATAACTTTAAATTTTTAACAAATTTTTTAGCCTTATCTTCTCCGTTGAATTTTCTTATTTTTTGAACACATTCAAAATATTTTTTCTGACCTATCTCAACAGTAGGTGCGGAATCATGATTGCCCAAAATATCACTAATGGAAACTGTCTGATACCCCTTTTTCTTAATACCCGTTACAACCTTCCTGTCGGAACCTAATGTATCTTCAAACTGAAACTTTTTAAGTATTTTGATTCTCCATAATTTTAATGAACCTATTTGCTGCTCTAAAAAAATATCCCAAAGCATACCATGAACAATTCCAACCCCAACACCCTCAGACTCTCTTTCTCTTGCTTTATTTAAAAGTACTTTTATTGCATTTTCTTTCAAATACATATCTTCATCTAACTGCAAACACCAAGTGTGATTCAAAGATCTTACGATCATCTCATTAAGCCAAGAACATTGAGGAGAGTAACCCTCTATAACTTCTATTTTTTTTACGTTTTTATATCTTTTTTTGATAGACTTAGCAATAGAATATGATTTATCAAAGGTTGGAGAACCTATTGTTCCAATACAAATTATAACATCTTTCTTCATTTAAATTAATTACACCCATACTTTTCTACTAAATTTATTATTAATAATAGAACAAATACATTTAAAAATCAGGAGAATGTTATGAGTGATAATATCACAAAAGACCTAGAAAAACTAATTGCAGACCTTGAAAAAGAAGGTTTGACAAAAGAAGCTCAAGGACTAAGAAATAGATTTAGAGACATGAGAGATAAAAGCTTGGAAAGAAGACAAAACAGACTCAAAGGAAGATTCTCCGAAGGACAATTCCAAGGTGAAGCTGGAGGGGCTCAAAAAGCAAGACTTAGAAGCTTACAACAAAGACAAATAAGAAATCAGAATGTAATGAGCACTTCTCAAGAAATGCAACAAAAAGGAATGCAAGGTACTGCAAATGTAGAAAGAATGATTACAAGACTTAGAGAATTAGGTTATACTGTATCCAAAGGTGATGC
>Ga0208299_1001204_pt1 | contig 19972 bp, 10 predicted proteins | sample 15_taG_FD_184089 | JGI IMG/M metagenome (GOLD analysis project Ga0208299, IMG submission 184089) | Marine viral communities from the Subarctic Pacific Ocean - 15_ETSP_OMZ_AT15312 metaG (SPAdes) (version 2) | ecosystem: Environmental > Aquatic > Marine > Oceanic | place: Pacific Ocean | collected...
TAGCCACAACTAATTGGTATGTAGGAGTAGAAAATGGTACTGGTACTTTTTTAAACGGACTTATTGATGATGTTACAATCTACAACAGAGCATTATCACTTAATGAAGTCAAACGAAACTATAAAGCAACAAAGTCTAAACATAAGAATAACATAGTGTCTAACTGGTCAGATGATTTCACTGATGACTTCATATAAATAAATAAATAAAAAAAATGGCAAAGAGAGATTATAAAAACTCTACACTAAGAAGTACTTACAAGAGTTTGATCGGTACCAACAGGGATTCTAAAGTCTCTGTTGCTGCCGCAGATAAAAGAGATAGGGCAGAACTATTAGATGCTGTAGAGGGCCTATTTCAAGGTGGAGCTAAATCTATATCCCCTGAGAAACTTCGAGCGTTTTTAACAATGCTAGTATTATCTACTAATAATTCTACAGACGACAGATAATGGAAGACGTTAGAGACATTCACTTACTAGAGTGGGTAGATTCTTTAGATATTGAATTGTAACATTGTAACTATTAATAATAGCCACTCGTAATTGGGTGGCTATTTTTGTTTCAAATACTAACTCCTTGCTTTAGTATGTAACTATAATACTGTAAAATAGAATGTAATGAAATCAAGAGGATTAGGAGATACAATACAGAGGTTCACAGAATTTACAGGTATAAAAACACTAGTTGATTTAGTTACCGAAGAAGAGGACTGTGGATGTAATAAAAGGAAGGCTTGGTTAAACAAACAATTCCCTTACAAAATAAATAAAAATGGCAGTAAGTATAGATAATGTTTATCAGAAAGTTTTAGCTTTAGCTAATAAGGAACAGAGAGGTTATATAACCCCTCAGGAGTTTAACCTATTAGCTGATAAAGCTCAGAACGATATTTTCGAGATGTACTTCCACGAGTATAAGACATCACTGTTAAGCCCGGGTAATCAGAGTAAGACAGCCGACGATATAGATATGCTTCGTGAAAAGATCTCTGTGCATAGAGTCGTAGGTGGTACACTAGGTAGTAGTAACACGTCAATACCCATAAATGCACATTGGTTAGAGAGTGTTTATAGATCATCTATTGGTAAAAGAAGTATTACTATAAAGTTCGATACCACTTGGTCTGCCGATCATGACACTAATCGTGTACAGTTACGTGCTATTTATGATGGTACTGGTAATCAAGCTAGCGGTGAAGGTGTATACAATATTATACTAAACCATGATGGGTCAGACGTTGCTGGCGCTTATGTGTCCACGAATGGGGCATTACATGTGGATGTAACAGGTAGTGCGAGTGCTGTGGCTGAGAAAGTGACTAAAGCTATAAACGATAACAGTCCGTACCACACAGCCACTGTAACCGGAGACACTATAACCTCAACTTATAACACTACTGGCTACGCTTGGACTGGAGCTGAGGCACTATCGACGGGTAGTGGAACAGCTGCCTCTACCTTGATGACACTTGGTACTCCTACAACTTCAGTTATTGAACAAACGGTGTACGAACAGGTTGATAAAGATGATTGGACTTATATCAAGTCTAACAAAAAATTAAATCCTACAAGCAATTCTAGAGGTATATTTTATAGATACGGTGCTAGTGGTATAGAGCTTCTCCCTAGCGCGGGCACAGATACCGTACTATGTGATTACATCCAGAAACCCGCTAAACCAAATTGGGGTTATGTAGTTGTTGGAGACAAAGCTTTATACAACGCTAACAATTCAACAGATTTTGATTTACATGCTTCTGAAGAAAGTACATTGACAAATAAAATACTTGAGTTAGCTGGTATTGTTATTAACAAACCTGGTTTATCTGAAGTTATACTTAGAAACGAAGCCGTTAAGGAGGCAAACGAAAATAAATAATTATGGGGTTATTAGATATTACACAAAAGGCTTACCATGATGGTACAGATAAAGGGAACTACCAGTTCGTATCACTAGATGATATTATAAGTTCTTTCATGGTTGTGTATGTGGGTGAGAACAAGATACTTACTAAAGTTAGTAGAACTGATGTACAGTTCCATGGAATGAGAGCAATACAAGAATTATCATACGACGTTCTTCGCTCTCACAAAGCTTACGAAATAGAAGTACCTAGTACTTTAGTTATGTACTTACCTCAAGACTACGTTAACTATACTAAAATAGTTAGAGTAGATTCTAATGGTATTGAAAAACCTTTATATCCTACAGGTAAAACATCTAATCCTTTTCCAATAGCACAGAACACTATTACTGGTGAATATAATTTTAGTGATGCTGATCTCCTAGTTCAGGGTGATATTGAGGTAGATTTGGACCCATACACTTCAGGTACTCGTAATAGGTTTAACGCTTTATCATCATCTAACAATAACCAAGATTATGATAATACTAATATGATTGATGCTGGAGGTAGAAGGTATGGATTAGATCCACAGCACGCTCAAACTAACGGTACATTCTATATAGACAACTCTACGGGTTTTATCCACTTCGGTTCTGACTTAGCTGGGGAAACTATAATATTAAAATATATTAGTGATGGTTTAGGTACTGATGCTGAGATGGTGGTTCATAAATTCTGTGAGGAAGCTATATATAAACATATCATGTACGGTTTAGTGTCTGGAAGATCTAACATGCCTGAATATGTAGTGCAAAGATTTAAGAAAGAAAAGTTTGCAGAAACTAGGAAAGCTAAGATTAGGCTTTCGAATATTAAAATGGAGGAGTTCACTCAAGTATTGAGAGGTCTTGGTAAACCAATTAAGTAGTAGTTTATGTCAGAAATAAAACATACGTTTCAAGCTGGGAAGATGAACAAAGATCTCGATGAGAGATTAGTTCCTCAAGGAGAGTATAGAGACGCTTTAAATATAGAGGTTAGAACTTCAGGAGATAGTGATGCTGGTACAGCTCAGATGTTGTACGGTAATCTTGAGAGAAGCGGGGTGGGTTTCGCATCAGCCACTAACTGGATGAACCAACCTAGTGTTTTTGTTGGATCTGTAACTGACGAGAAAACTAATAACTCCTACTACTTTATAGCTTCACCACCAGTCGGTGAGATTGATTTAAGTGCAAGTTGGGATTTAGTGTTCCAGGACATGATTATCCAGTACGACACAGATAGTAGAACTATAAAGCCTGTTGTCAATGATGTTTTTGAATTACATTTATATGATGATGGGGTTGAACAACCTGCGGACCCGAGTGGTTACGACACAATAACACTCAGCGATGCTAATCTCATTAGACCGGGCATGGAGGTTATAGCCTTGAGCAGTAGTGGGGTTAGTTTACTATCTTCCAATAATGACTATAATCACCTATCTTCCAATCCAGTAGTTACTAGGGTTGAGAGTGATGGTACAATCACTGTTGATAGAGTTTTGAATGGAGCGCTGACAACCGCCACTCACTGGATATTCAAAGCACCAAAAGTATTAAACTTTAATAGAAGTAAAGCTAATACTAAGAAGCTAATCACTGGTATTAATGTTATAGATAATTTATTGTTTTGGACTGATGACTTTTCAGAACCTAAGAAAATAAATATAGATAGATGTATAGCGGGTACACCTAACTTTCAGACCCATACGGGTTTAATGGTTACAAACCCAAACTCATTTAGTGGTGCTCTAACGAATGTTAAAACTATAGATGGCAATAACTATGGAGATTTAAAAGAAGAGCACATAACAGTCATTAGAAGAGCTCCTAGGACTTCTCCTAAGTTAGAGATGTCCTCATCTAAGAGAGGTGGAGATACTAGCGGTACTTGTACTCAAACTTTTACTTATACTACTGACACAACGGTTGCTGATGGTAGTGGTGGTGAGACTACTGTGATTGAAGCAGGTAGCCCATTCCAAGCACTTCACGTTGTAGCAGGCGTGGAGATCGTGGGTGTAAATTATAATGAAGGGGATTTTTTAACCTTAAGTAATGATACTGTAGTTGGTGAACCTATATCAATTAGAGTTAAGGTAATAGCAGAGGATAGTGAGACATATGACCTAGAGATACAGAGCATCGACACTGGTGTAACATCCTCGCATACAAGTTGGGACACGGAATTAGAACAGATCAAACCTTTATTTGAATTAAATTTAGGTAGATTTTCTTATAGATATAAATATCAAGATGGGGAATACTCTTCATTCGCACCCTGGTCGGAACTAGCTTTCTTGCCAGGTGAATTTGATTATGCCCCGATAAAAGGTTATAATCTCGGAATGGTAAACACTGTCAGAGATTTAAAGGTTACAGATTTCATAGTTGAAGATCAACTTAGACCAGACGATACTGTAGCGGTAGATATTATATATAAAGATACAGTGTCACCAAATGTTTATATTGTTAAAACTATAACTAGAGGTATAGATTCAGAGTGGAATGAGAGTAGCACTGGTGGAAACTCGGGAGTACTTAATATAACTTCTGATATGATACACATGGCTTTACCATCATCTCAAATATTGAGAGCGTGGGATAATGTGCCTAGGTTAGCTAAAGCTCAAGAGGTTACTGGTAATAGATTGTTATATGCCAACTACCTACATAACTATGATGTTCGACAACCTGTAACGGTTAAACAGCAACTCGTAGTTAAGGATCACGCTGAAGGTTTACTACCAGAGAAGTCTATCAAATCTATTAGAAAATATAAGATAGGCGTCGTTTACGGTGATAAGTATGGTAGAGAAACTACAGTACTCGGAATGGGTGGTGCAAGAAAGACTAGTGGTAAAGAGGTTGTTTTAGATTCAAACGTTAGCGTAGAGAAGCTTAATGCGCATAGAGTATCTAAACTATCAGCTCAGCAGGATTGGGTTACAGATACGGCTTCCTGGGTACCCTCTGATTGGATGGAGTATTTTAAGTACTACGTGAAAGAAACAACAAATGAGTACTACAATCTAGCAATGGATAGATGGTATGATGCTGAAGATGGAAATATATGGTTATCATTCCAATCTGCGGATAGAAATAAACTAGACGAAGATACGTATATAATTCTAAAGAACGGTCATGGTAATCAAGAACCGGTATTAGAAGAAGCAAGATACAAAATACTTGCCATAGAAAACGAAGCGCCTGACTATATAAAAACTACACAAAAAATAATTGGTGATCTACCTTTAGACTCTGGTTCAAACCCTGATGGAGCTGGTTTAGTCAGTTCTATGGTTGTCAACTTTGCTGAAGGAGCATGGAACCAAATGTTTAATGAAGTTAAGTTTAAAGGTATTGGTTATGCTAGGATTAAAGGTGAAACAAATACTGGTGTGGTATCCTACTCCAAGTGGGTTAAGATTAGTAGAATGAACGATGCCACCTACACTGTCAATACTATAGAACAGTTTGGTGCTGCTGCGGACATGGGTGATATAACCTACTCGTTGCAAATTAAAGATGATGTAGTGGAGAACAGGCCAGAATTTGATGGTAGATTCTTCGTTAAAATATTTAAAGATGGCACACTAGCAAGAGCTGTATTACTGGAAACCACGGACGACTTGAACTATGCTACTGTAGATTCTTTCGGGTTTGCTTACCTTGAACCAAAAGCATCGCATACGGTTGATGGTTCGCCACACCCCTGGACTAACAGTGAGGTAAGCTCGGGTAATGCCCATAAGATTGGTGACTGTAGTTTCCGGAGTGAGACTAAGGACTTTTGGGAAGATTGGGGAAGTAATGGTCCAACAGGTTCTGGGTGGTTTTTAGATAAATCTAAAGTTAGGTGGAACGGTGGAGAGCAGGGTACTAGACTTGGATTGTATTCACGTAGCGGCGTAAATGGTAAGAGTGCAATGCAATTCTCTATAAGGAAAGATCATTATGGTAGCTCTGGTACTCAACAAGATTTCAAAACTAAAATGACTACTCCTGGAAATTTCTTTAAGTTTCAAGATGACCCTAGTGGAGTAATATATAAAGTTGAATCGGGATCTGATAATTTAACTGAGCAACAAGGGAACTACAGCAAAGGTGGTCTTTTTAATGAGTGCGATAGTTGTCACGGAGTTGACCACCATAGTTGGTGTGATCGTAGAAGCTTTAAAGTTTACTTCACCCAAGCTAGTAATAGTTCCAAAGGTGTTGTAACAAGTGATTGGGATCCTACTAGTGTTTTAAATCACGACGGTACGAATACCACTAGTATAGATATAGTGGAGGCTCAATACACTTATGAACAGGATTTAAGATTTGTAGAGGGTAACGCTATATGGGAGACAGAGCCTAAGGAGGATATAGATATGGAATTGTATTACGAAGCTACAGACGCTTTACCGATGTATCTTAAACACGAGAACTGCGAATCGTTTGCCCCTAAGTTGTCAGAGATAATTTGTGAAAGAGAGGGTGAAGGCACTACATTCATAGCAAACGCTCCAATAGTGAATAGTATAGTAAGAGATGTCGTAGGCATAAGAGACGCTACTAGCGTGGCTGTATATCCTTTCAGGGTTATCATAGGAGATAAACTTAGATTTAAACGTGCAAATGGTTTAGTAACTGAATCTAAAGTGTTAGATCATTGGTCCGCTCTTACTAGTGAAGACGGTGAGTATAAACCTTCTAAGAAGTTTGTGAGAAACATAACATTTGGTGGAGCTATGTCGGCTACAAATCTAGGCTCAACAGATTCTGATTTTAATACCAATTCAGGCACAGTATGGGAAGTAACATCCACTGCTACCACAATACCACAAGGTACCTTTGTTACTTTAATCAGTAGTAATACTTTAACACTTACAAATAATGTCGCTAGTGCGACTAGTAAGGAGTGTACCTTCAGAGAAGTCACTGGTTACTACAAATTAGACACCGATCTATATAAATATAAAACAGATCTATCTTGGTTTAACTGTTACTCTTTCGGTAATGGTTTAGAGTCAGATAGAATCAGAGATGATTACAACGCACCAACAATCGATAATGGTGTTAAAGTTTCTACAATCCTAGAGAACTACGGAGAGGAGCGAAGAAGCAGTGGTTTAATATACTCAGGTATATATAACTCTACTAGTGGGGTAAATAACTTGAATGAGTTTAATATGGCTGAAGCCATCACTAAGGATCTTAATCCTTCTTATGGTTCTATACAAGCTTTAAAAGGTAGAGACACTAATATAGTAACTTTCTGTGAAGACAAAGTATTAAAGATACTAGCGAACAAAGATGCTCTATTCAACTCTGATGGCAGTAAGAACTTAACAGCTTCGAGCAATGTGCTTGGGGATGCTTCAGCTTTTGCTGGGGACTATGGTATATCCTTAAACCCTGAGTCATTAGCGGTCGATGGTTACAGAATGTACTTCACTGACAAACAGAGAAATAAAGTACTAAGATTGTCTATGGATGGGTTAACACCTATATCAGATGTAGGTATGACTACTTGGTTTAGAGATAATCTAAAACCTACACATGAATTAGTCGGTACTTTCGATGAGATAAAAGGAGAGTATAATTTATCATTGAGACATGAACCAGGTTGGATTGACTATAAAACAGGGCATGAATCAGGTGGTAATTTAATCGAGAGCGGTTATACTGATACTACAGTTTCTTTCAATGAGAAATCTAAGGGTTGGTCTAGTTTTAAATCATTCGTACCTCAGGTAGGTTTATCTATAAACGACGAATATATAACCGGAGTAGATGGTAAACTGTGGTCACACCATAATGAAAGTGTTGATGCTAATAATTTTTACGGCGAGCAATATTACTCTACTATCGATGTGTTGTTTAACGATATGCCTGGTAGCATCAAAAGCTTTGGGTCTATAAACTATGAAGGATCGCAAGCTAAGGTTAGTGAATTTAAAGTAGAAACTATAAGCGGTGTAGACTACTCAACGGCTGAATATCATAACTTAACAGAGAAAGACGGTTGGTATGTAACATCTTTCAAAACAGATTTACAAGATGGTGAGGTTCAAGAATTTAAAGACAAAGAAGGTAAGTGGTTCAACTATATAACTGGGGTTGCTACAACTTTAGATAATCTAGATACTAGTGAATTTTCAGTACAAGGTTTAGGTACTGCAACTATAAGTGGAACTACAGAGGCTTCAGAATTTACATTAACAATACAAAACGGAGATTAATATGGGGACGTTAACTAACTGTACAATGACTAGTGAAACAATTACTGTACCAGGGTCTACAGCCTTAAATAACACTCACGCACCAAGCCAATTACTTTATATATCACCAAATGAAGGGTATACAATGTCAGCGAGTAATGTTACTCCTGGTAGTAACCCCACTGGTATCACATCTATAACTAAAGCAGATACTACCTCTGCCGGGGCTACCGACAATAAGGTTTTGATAACAGTAGATATTGATAATGCTCATACCGTGAGTGGTAATTCTATTATAAACCTAGATATTACAGCTGCGGCCACAGCAATAACCGACTACGGTTTAGTTCGCCCAGCTATTATAGAGAATGCGGAACACGCCTTAATAGATACCGAGGTGACTATGGTAGGTAATTCTGGGGTTAGTGTATTAACGGAGAAGTCAAATGTAAACAACGTGGATACACATTACTTTAACTCTGAGGTACCATTCAATACTTGGACTAAGATAGGTACTGTAACGGTTGATGCTGATAATGATTATACTATAGTCTACCCACCATACTTAGTTTCAAATGGTAGTGAAGAGGGTTTAAGTAAATTTGATTTAATACAAACATCAGTCTCTGAACCTGTTGATGGGATTATAGCTCAGTATGAGTTTGACTTAATGTTTAAAGATACCGGTGCCACTGGATTTGTGTGGCCGTCGGGCTGGCTTGCTAGTGCTATAACAGACCCTGAAATGTCAGCGGTACTTAGTGTTAAAACTATACTTGTTGATGTTCCGGAGTACGACTATGTTGTCGACGGTGTTGATCTTGGTGGTGGAACAGAGGATGTTACTAGTGGTTCAGATATAATACCGAGTGGGGGTGTTGGTACTTATGATGATACTGAATATTCAGATGAACCATTCGATATAGTTTTCTCAGGTAGCGATGGAGCTGAGGTAACTATAGAGGTTACGGAAGTTAGTGGCGATACTGACGTAACAACCGAGGCTACTGGTAATAATTCAAGTACAGTATACACTATGAGCGACCTGGGATTTGTAAATATACCATTAGGGTTTGAACCAAGTACTACAACCAAAGAGTTTGATGTAACTATATCTGGAGTCAACACTACCGCTATTTTATCACAGGTAGAGAAAACAAGTACTGGAGCACACACACCTTATAGCGGCGCGAGCACTAGCTCTGCTACAAACAGATATATACAACTAGGTAGCACAGACGTGAACGTTGACATTATCTCCACTGGTTTTGACACGGAGACTAGTAATGACCATACTACTAAGACGGCAGGGCCATTATCATCTATCAGTGGTAGGGAGGTGGGATTTACAATAATAAGGGAAGACTCCAATAGTAATAACAAAGCTAAAATAACTGGTGACATTTTCTATGAAAGAATGGGGTATAAAACTAAGACCTTTACTTTAGACTTTGAAGATTGGTTTGATTATGATGAAAACAACAAGAACTTTACCGTTAAACCTACATTGCCATCGTCAGTATTAGACACTACTAACACCGTGGGCGCGGTAGTAACTATAAAAAACTTAACACCAACAGTAGTAAATAGCCAATCTTAAAAATATAATATGCCAGATATAACATTAACATTCGCAAACACATTAAACACTTCAGTTCAGGTTGGAGACACGGCTTATTACTGCAACACAACCTCACCAACAACTGGGTTCGCTTCTGCTGGGATGAGTGATATAGTTGAGATAGGTGAGATAACAAGTGTAGTTGGTAACGTTATAGTTTGTACTATACCAGCTACAACAGTCCCACCCACCGACAGTAATTTCATATTGTTCAGTAAGGACAACAAAGTAAATATGAGTTCTCCGTTAGGTTATTATGGTTTAGCTCAGTTTAAGAATGAATCTAAAGTTAAGGGTGAGATGTTTGCAGCTAGCTGTGATGTCTTCGAGAGTAGTAAATAAAGTCTTATAACTGTGATTATATATGAGTAAATCAAATATAATTATATGCCTAAGAATGAACTATCTAAAGCTGAAAGCAGGGAAGTAGCTCTAAATAATAGAGAGCAAATACAGGGATTGCAAAATCTTTTAGTAGATAATGCTGATGGAGTTAACATCGTCACACATCAAAACTCTGAGATATTCCCACTAGAACATACATTCGCTGACGGTATCTACGTTAGACAGATGACAATGAATAAAGACAGTTTAGTTGTCGGAGCTATACATAATCATTTACATGTATGGTTTTTATTGTCTGGACATATTACTGTTGCTACAGAGGAGGAAAGTTTAGAATATATAGCGCCTTGCTATGTATTAGCTACACCTGGAACTAAGAGGGTTATATACGCAAATGAAGATTCAGTATTTGTAAACGTTCACAAGAACCCTACAAACTGTCAAGATATAGAAGAGCTAGAGAGAGAAATTGTCTCAGCAACATTCGAGGAATATGAAGAATACATTAATAAAAAATAATAAAGTATGTCGTTTTTATTAGCAGGAGCAGCAGTAGTTAGTGCCGGAGTCGGTGTAGCTCAAGCTATAGGCTCCAACAAAAAGCAGAAAGCTGCTGAAAGAAAGGAGAAAAAAGCTAGAGCTGAGATGGCTAAACAAAAGGCTGCGTTCGCTGGACTAGATACTAGTAATCCATATTTGAATATGGAAAACACTATGGAAGATCTTACTGTTAATCAGAAAGAAGCTGAGATGATAAACCAGCAAGGTCAACAGCAACGAGCTAATATAATGGATCAAATGAAAGGTGCTGCTGGTGGAAGTGGTGTTGCAGCGTTAGCTCAACAGATGGCTCAATCAGGTCAGTTAGCCTCTCAGAAATCAGCGGCTAGTATAGGTCAACAAGAAGCAGCTAATCAGAAATTAGAACGTGGTGAAGCTTCTAAACTGCAAGGTATGGAGAGAGAAGGTGAAGTACTATCAAGGAGTATGGAGAGAGATAAAGTTTCCACAATGTTAGGTATGGCTCAAAGTGAGACAGCTGGTTTTGCTGAACAAGCCGCTGGGTACGAAGCTGCTAAATGGGACGGTATCGGCCAAGCTGCAGGTGCTGTCACAAGTGGTTTAACTGGTGGAATGTAATATAAAATATATATAATGGCTACAGATACAACATTAGTTCAAGGGGCATACAATGCCAACAAGTACACCAAGTCAAGGGTTGATGCCGCTAAACAAGGAGTAGGTCAAGACTTGAATGCTGCCGTCGGTAAAATTGCTGGAGCAAAAAGAGCTGAAGCAGAAGTTAAAAAGAAGGAGGTTGATACCGCGAAGGTAAAAGCGGAGGCTGATGAGAAAGCTAAGTTGGCTAAACTAGATAGTGATTTTTCTGAAGCTTCTCAGAAGTTCTTGCAGAGTGGTAGTCTGGATGAAGGTAACTACGATGCTACGCATGATATAGTAAATGCTTGGCGTGACGATTACATAAACGGTGATGAGAAGGCTAGAGGTAAGATAATGAATAGAATGAATAACTTATCCGGTGATGTTGCTACATATAAAGGTAGTTTAGAAGACGTAGCATCGATGCAGGAAGACGGGGATTTTAGTAATTCAGTTTCACCAGAAAGAAAGGAATGGTATAGCAAATTATTAAATGGTGAAATAACAATGTCGCCTAGGCAGAGTGAAGGCGAGGATGGTGAACAATCATATGAGATGGGAGTTGTAGATGAGTACGGTAACTGGATGTCTCAAAGTGCTTTAACTAATTTACTAGGTGGTGATGTATTGGATAACGCTAGTATTGAAACTGTTAATAACTTAGGTTTAGCTCAAATGAAGATGGGTAAAGAAGCTAAGAAGGATGGTAAGTTCGATGAGGGTAAAGTAATTGGTGGTATAAATACCATGATGAAGAACGGTAAAATAAATTCACTAGTTCACGACGAGATATTAGGTGATGGTAGTGGTACGTTCGCTGATCACCTAAGACAAGAAGCTAACTTGGTAGGTATGACGTACGCAGACTTAGGTATAGATGAAAGCGTAGCTAAGAAGATAGGGAATGGGGATGATAAGGTTGATCCTGGTGAGTTAAGCCAAGAAGATATAGACGATATAGTTAAAGTATTCACGACCTCTCCAGCCACTAAAGATGCTTTAAAAGATGAACTTAAAAACTACTTTGTACAGTACGCTAAGAACCAGTACAACAAAGGTCACGAAGAAACTCACGGAGTACAAGAGAAAACTACTGATAGTAAGTCAGTAAATATAGGATAATTTTTTTTTAACAACGGGTAACTAACGAAACAGTAAAATGGGAAGACAGAAATACAAACTGCCTAACGATCCTACAGTATACAATGTAAATGTAGATTCGGAAACTGGTAAAGCATGGTTAAGTGAAAATTCAAATGCTCAATTAGTAGAAGAAAACACTGATCAGGGAAAGACAAACAGCGATGTAGTGGGTGCAAATGCAGAGCTGAAGACTACAGCATCAGATCAAGGGACGAATCTGTCCAACAACAATCAACAAGAAAATACGGGATCAGTATCGGAGCCTGGTTCGTTGGAATCAGTAGATAAAACTATTAATAGGTTTAGAGCTTTTAAACCTAAAGAAGAACGGCTACTCGAGATACAATCAGAAGCTCAAGAGCAAATAAACTTATTGAGTCAAACTTCTACAGCAGAGTTACCCCCTAAGAATACTAGGCCATATGCTGTTTTTGCCTCTAAACATTCTACGCAAGCTACCATATCCTCTGCTCCTAGTACAGAATACCAACAAGCTAAAAACAAACAGGTTGAAGCTACTAGGGAATTGAATAGCTTGAAAGAGGAAGCTACTAGGAATATTCTTAGATCTCACTACTCTACTACGGGTGAAAAGCTAGAACCTGGTACGGAGAAGTATGAAGACTTTATTAAAAATATTCCTCAAGAGTCTATCAATGCTGAGATGCTAAAAGCAAGGTCTAAAAACTTAGAGCAACGGGAATTTGAGGACAACTTTGAAGAAACAATGGAAGAGTTATCTTCCGTTGAGAATCCATTTTCAATCTTAGCAGCTGGCTCTAAAAAAAGTTCATATCAAAAAGATTTAGAACAAGAAACCAGTGAGTCCGCTAAGAAGCTAAATAACGAGATTCAAAGTAATGTTAAGAGGTCTAAACAGTTTATATCAAACTTAGAGAGTGTAGAATCTAAATTCAATAACTTAAAGAATCTTCAAACAAAGCTAGGAGATATAAATGCTCAAGCAAATAAAATAAGCTCAGCGGAATATAAAACTCAAGAAGAGGTTGATGAGGCTAACAAGCAGTTAGCTAGTTTAAAGTTGCAGTTTGATAAATTAAATACAGACTATGATAGTGGTGGTGGTTTAACATACGAGGAATTAATAGATTTTAGAGATAAAAACTTAAAAGGGTTTGATAAGACTCAGCAAGAAGGATCTGACTTAGTAAAGAAAGAAGAAGAACTAGCGGGTTATCTAGATGCTGTTGGTAGAAATTATGGTTGGGCTGCTAATCTAGGCGGGCAACTAGCTTCTGGAGCTATGACTTTGACGTCTGGAGTTTTAGAGCTTGGACAGAAAGTTCTTGAAATACCTAAAGAACTAGGTATGCCTGAATGGATAATACCGTTGGTTATGAGTCCAACTGGTATGATGTTGAGTGCTAATACTGATCTTACTAGAAAAGGTATAGATGCTTTAGATAAAGTTAACGAGAGCTTATTGAATGGTTTAGAGAAACCTGGTGAGTTTAAAGACATTGGAAACGCTGAAGAATTTGGTGAATGGTTTGGGCATTTAGTAACTTCGCAAGCGGCAAACACTGCTGTAACGTTTTCTACTGGTGGAGCAAGTTTGTTTATACTAGGAGCTTCTTCTGCAGGTCAAAAGTTTAAAGACATAGATAGAGAAGAGAGAGATACAGGGAAAAATTATACATTTGCTCAAAAATACTCTACCGCTATACTAACTGGTTTAGCGGAAGGACTATCTGAGAAGGTTACGCTTGGTCAAGCCAATAAAGTTAAAGCACTACTCAAAGCTAATCCCGCAGCTAAGAGAGGTTTTGCTAATACTATGAAGCGAAACTTTTTTACTAGAAAAGGTTTATACGAGAATTTATACGACCCTATAGAGGAAGGTGGTACAGAAGTTTTAGCTCAATTAGCTTCCAATGCTACTGATAGATTTATATTAGGAGACGAGAGTAAATCACTATTAGAAGGCACAACCGAAAGTTTCATTAGTGGTGTGTTCATGAGTGGACTCGTATACAAGTCCCCTTTAATAGGTAAGAACGTAGCTAAAGCTTTTCAATCTACAGATGCTACGGCTGAGCTACAAAGTATAAGTGAAAAGATACAACAAAAAAGTATAATACTTAGTGAGATAGAACTGTCTCCAGAGAATAGAAAAGCTATAGAGTCTGATATAGGTATGTTAGTAGGTCAACATTCACAATTAATGGATGAGACCATTTCTAACATAGATAAAATGACACCACAAGAGAAACAAGCTTTAATAGATGTAGACGTAACTATAGCAGCTTTAAAAGCTAATAACAAAAGTATTAGAGGTGAGTTTGGTTTAACCCCAGAACAAGTAGATTCTCAGATAGAAGATAACAATGCTCGGATAGCTAACTTGACAGCTTTAAAAAATCAAACAATAGCTAGCGCTAACAAGAGTGAAAACCTAGGCAGAGTAGAAAGAGATACTAAGGAGCTTGAAAGAAAAGCTACCAAGATGTTTGGTAAACCTATAAGCGTTATAAAGATTAATAGTGAAAATATAAGTGAGCAGTTAAATAATTATAAGAAGGCTGAGGTAGAAGCTGTTGATAAGAAGATAAAGAAGAAGAAGGAAGATTTAAAAACCGCAGACAAAGAGTCTAAGGTTAAGATTAAAGAAGAGATAAAGCAGTTACAAGAGGATAAGGTTGGCGTGAAAGCTTTAACTGAAGAAGCTTTCAATAACAGTCACGGCGCCTCTGCCATACATGCAGACGTGATATTAGTAAATCCTGAGTTTGCCGCTAAGAGAGGTGCTACAAACGTAGTGCAACACGAGGTGATGCACCAGTTATTAAAGAATACTTTAGCAGATAATCCTAGAGCTGCTATTGCTTTGGGTAATGCTGTTGATGATATATTAAGTGATTTAGATCCAGACGCTGTAGCTCAGTCTGAAATGTCTAGTAGGTTAACGGCTTACATTAATAAGCCTGAATCTGTTAGAGCTGAGGAGAAGGTGACTCTATTAATGGACGCTTTAAAGAGTGGTGATATTAAAATCAATACTAGTTTAGGTGCTAAACTTAAATCACCTATACGTAGAATACTGCAAGCATCAGGCGTGCAAAACGTAAAGCTTAATACAGCTGAAGATGTTTTAAACTTTATAACTGATATGAATGCTAAGAGTAATATATTCGGCAGGAATAAAGCATTTACAAAAGCATCGTTAGAAGGTATAAAGATAGGCAAAGAATTAACAGCTGGTGTAACTGAGGATACTGATACCACAGTAGAGCCAAAACAATCTAGAGATGTTGAAGCCTCAGCGAGAGTGCAAGATTTATATAACCCCATACTTGACATTCAAAATAAAGAAGTAAAGACTGAAGCTGATATAAAGATGATAGCTAGAATGAAAGATGACTTATCTGGAGTTATAGCTATGGAGTATAGAGGTATGGCTGAAAATATATTTAGTAGAGTTTTAGCTAATGCTCAGACAGAAGATATTAGAAACGACCTACTGGATAACAAGGAGGATATAATCGCTGATATACTTTACGATCCAGGAACTGACAAGTCTAAAGCTAGGACCGTACTAGGGTTAGTTAAAGACTTTGATCCAGCAAAACATAAGTATCAGAATGTAGCAGCATACGTTAACCAATTTCTACCTCAACGAGCTAAAGAGATATTTGCTAAAAGAGGTGTCCAAGAAACTGCTACCAAGTCAATGACTGACGAAGGTATAGCAAAACAAGCTGAAAGCGTTATCACTGAAGAAGGTGTTAAACAATCTGGTCCTAAAAGGAAAGGTATCGTATTAGCTGATAGACTCAACGTTAAAGATAAGCTTGCACCTATAGCTGAGAAATATGTTAAGGACAATGATCTAACTGGTACCACATATAAGAAAACGCCTAATATATCTACAGATATTGTTGGTGAGGTTATGGGTATACCATCTAAAAAGATAACTAGCAACGCTAATCTTAGTAAACCAGAGTTAGCTGGTGCTCAGATGTTCATTGCTAAGAACGCTGACATGATGCAGTCTATGTTACCTGAGGGTGCTACTGAAGACGGTACAGCTACTGGTGTTCAAAAGGTTTTATTAGATCAATTCTATAATAAGAAATCTAAAAGAGCTAAAACTAAAGCTGGGTTAGCTACTCAATCTAAAAAACCTAATATAACTAGAACAGAGTTTTTAGAAGTATTCGGTATTGTAGATGGTAAGCCACAGAGAGATGATAGGAACACATCCTCGAGAGTTTTAGCTTTAGCTAAACAGTTAGACAGGGCAATGTCGAATCAAGCCATTAGAGAGGTTCTAATGCAAGACGATACTAAAGCTACAGTTGCTCAACAAATGGCTAGTGGTAAGTCACCTGTTATGTTCAGTAAGGATGCTCAAAATCTACTTCAAAAAGCAGGTGAAAGTATTAGAGCTCAATTTGATCTAGAGTTTAACGGAGCTGATAAACTAATAAAAAATTCTATTGGAGATAGAACATATAAGTTCGATAGCAAGGAAGATATTGATAGCTACTTCCGGGCCGTAAGGAGAGTACTAATACCTATGTTTCCTAAAGGATTTATATCAGCATCTTTATTAAGACCTAGTAATAGAATACTACCTTTGAAAGGTAAGAAAATAATTAGTATTGACGGAGTAGATATGACTGTTGACGAATACTTCACTCAACAAAGGGATGATATGTTCAATGAAGATTTAAACTATGGTCCTGACTTTACTGGTGATGCTAAAAATTGGAAAGCTAAAACATATAGTAAGGTATTTGGTAATAGTGCAGCTGAGTTTAAGAAAGCAAAAAAAGATGGTACTATAGATAAGTTTAATAAAGAGAACGGAGCCATGCATAAGCAAATGTGGCAGAGAATAAACAAATCTATAAAAGCTAATAAGAGTAATGCAAAAGTAATAGGTAACTTCTTTAAGATAACTAGTCAGAAAGCAAATCATCCTCACAGATTGGGAGCTGAGTTTATAGGCTGGTCGCCTAAAGCTAAAGGTAGTAGAGGCAAGAAGTATGAATGGGAACATGCTATGCCAGCTACATCCGCTTACTTGTACTTACTAGATGCCTCCCTAAATGATCTCGATTTTGATCGAGCATACAATTTGGTTATGGATAATTTTAAACTCATAGCTCTCGACGCGGCAATGGATGATAAATTAAAGATAGCTGGATTAACCACCTCTATGCCTGTTGGTTTTGACATGCTAAATAACATTTGGTGGGAAAGGTATTTTAATAAAGATGTAGCTAAGGTAGATGGTGGCATAGACCCTAACTCTATAGTATTAACTAGTGGTAAAACACTAGGTGAAGACTTGAATATTAAGTCAGACGGAAATCACACTATAATAAAAGCTTCTAAAGAAGAAATACAATCTAGAATAGATTTACTTAAAGCTAAACAAAGTATAGATGCAAACCCTAGAGGTATGTCTACTTTTGATTTTGATGAAACACTTATCATAGGTGGTAAAAACTTTGTTGTAGCTACAGACCCAGCCACTGGTGAGCAAGTTAAAATATCAAGTGAAGAGTGGCCAATTAAAGGTCCTGATTACGCAGCTCAAGGTTACGAGTTTGACTTCTCTGATTTCGCTAATGTTCGTGGTGGTAAAGAAGGACCGCTGCTTCAAAAGTTGAAAAATCAAATAGCTAAGTATGGGAATAAAAACGTATTCATACTTACAGCTAGACAACAGGCTTCAGCTGGACCTATACAACAATGGTTAAAGACACAAGGTATAGATTTGCCTTTGAGAAATATTACTGGTTTAGGTAAAAGTGAAGGCGAGGCCAAAGGTCGGTGGATGCTGCAGAAGTTTGCAGAGGGATACAATGACATGTACTTCGTAGATGATGCTCTACCGAACGTTAAAGCTGTTAAGGATGTTTTAGATCAACTAGATATTAAATCTAAAGTTGTTCAAGCAAGACTTAAATTTAGTAAAGAAGGTAGTATTGAATTTAATGCTATGTTAGAGAGAGATTCTGGTGTTGGGAGACATAAGGAATTCTCTGGTGCACAAGCTAAACTTAGAGGGGCTAATATTAGTAGGTTCAAATTCTTCGTTCCACCTTCAGCAGAGGATTTCAAAGGTTTGCTATACGCTTTCTTAGGTAAAGGTAAGCAGGGTGATGCTGATATGAAATTCTTTAAGGAACATCTGCTAGATCCGTTTGCTTCAGGTATTAGAAACATTAACAATACTAAACAGAAGATGTCTGATGAGTACACCACTCTGAAGAAGACCTTCCCTAAAGCTGTTAAAAGTTTAAATAAGAAGGTTGGTGACACTTACTTTACCACAGATAATGCTGTAAGAGTTTATCTATGGAATCAAGCTGGGTATGAAGTACCTGGATTATCAAAACAAGATTTAGATAATTTATTAGAACATGTAGAAAGTAATGAGGAGTTAAAGGCTTTCGCTGGTGTGCTAAGTAAAATATCTAGAATGCCTAAGGGCTATATAAAACCTGGGGATTACTGGCTAACTGAGAGCATAGCTTCCGACTTGCACAACGTGACAACTAAGATTAATAGATCAGAGTTTCTGGCTGAGTGGGTTGAGAATAAAAATATTATATTCTCTCCTGAGAACTTAAATAAAATAGAAGCTGTATACGGTACTCCTTTCAGAGATGCTTTAGAGGACATTCTATTTAGAATGGAGAAGGGTACTAACAGGGCTAGCAGCGATGACAAAATAGTTAGTAACTTCCAAGATTGGATCAACGGGTCGGTTGGTGCTGTAATGTTCTTCAATACTAGATCAGCTGTTCTACAAACTTTATCTACGGTTAACTTCTTAGATTGGCAAGATAATAATCTATTTAAAGCTGCAGGAGCATTCGCTAATCAAAAACAATACTGGTCGGATTTCTTAACTCTGTTTAATTCAGATATGCTTAAGCAGCGTAGAGCTGGTATGAAGTTAGATGTTAACATGTCTGAACTCATGGACTCTGTATCAACAGCTAAGATCGCTGATAAATCTAAAGCTGCTATCAGGTATTTATTACAAGTAGGTTTTACACCTACGCAGATAGCAGATAGTTTCGCTATATCAGCGGGTGGCGCAACGTTCTACAGGAATAAGATTAAGAAATACCTTAAAGAAGGATTGAGTCAAAAGGATGCCGAAACAAAAGCATTTGATGAGTTCCAAGAGATAGCAGAAGAAACTCAGCAATCATCTAGACCAGATCTAATATCTCAGCAACAAGCTGGAACGCTAGGTAGGTTAATACTAGCATGGGGGAACACACCTATGCAATATACTAGATTAACTAAAAAAGCAATATCAGATCTAGTTAATGGTAGGGGTGATTGGAGATCCAATGTATCTAGAATTATATACTATGGGGCTGCACAGAACTTTATATTCTCTAGTCTTCAGACTGGACTAGCGTTTCTGTTGTTTGGCGGAGACGAAGAAGAAGAGGCTATAAAAACTAAAGAGATTAGAGTAGCTAATGGTATGCTCGATACTCTACTTAGAGGTACAGGTATTTATGGCGCTATGGCTTCCACTCTAAAGAACACCATCCTACAGTATAAAGCTCAACGTGAGAAAGGTTACGGTAGGCAGAATTGGG
>Ga0208299_1001205_pt1 | contig 19969 bp, 28 predicted proteins | sample 15_taG_FD_184089 | JGI IMG/M metagenome (GOLD analysis project Ga0208299, IMG submission 184089) | Marine viral communities from the Subarctic Pacific Ocean - 15_ETSP_OMZ_AT15312 metaG (SPAdes) (version 2) | ecosystem: Environmental > Aquatic > Marine > Oceanic | place: Pacific Ocean | collected...
TACATTTACGTTTAAGTTTACTGTTAGTTTCAGTCATTGTTTTGTGTCTAAATGCCCAGTTAAATTTTAAAATTTCTGGATATGTAGCAATTGTAGACACATGACTATCATGCTTATCTTGTAATTCTTTTTCAACCTCTAAAACTCTATTTTTATCAATAGGTAACCCTATAAGCATCATTTTAAGTAATACTTCAATAGATGGCTGAAATATTTTTATATAGGGTTCAAGTAAATTTTCTTTACAAACAATATCATGATATTTGTTATATACATACCATGTAGCTAAACAATCTTTAAGATTGTATTCTAGTAATTCATTTACTGGTAATTTAGATGCATTTTTAATATCTATACCATAATTGCCAGCAAATTCTAAAGCATTAGACTTGAGGTCTAATTTAACTTCAGTTCTGCTGTTTTTAGCAATATAAGTGTATAACATACTATCTTCAACCCTTTTAAAAGCAGATAAACCTTTATGCATTTCAATATGAGAATTTGGTTTATCTGGAAAAAATTGATGGATTATATGTTTACAATCAAATAATGCATTGTGAAATATCATTTTGCCTGGGTACTGCATAAAAAACTGTCTAAGTAATTTTTTATTTATATGTTTCATGTAGATTACACCACCATTGTGTTGATCCCATGCAAAGGCAATACTGAGAATTTCACTGCCTAAATGTAAACCTGTAGTTTCTATATCTATAGTTAATGCAGGCTTTGATATAATCTCAATGATAAAATCTTCAACTTTATCAGGTGTAGTAATATATTTAGCACTATGAATAATGTCTGGTTTTTTAAATCCTGTAATAGCTGTAAGTCCTTCTGTAATTAAGTCTTCATTATTTGGATTATAAAATAATGACTTATAATTAGGAACTACAACAGCTTTAAAGTTTTCGTAACCCTTAAATTTAGGATTAAAAGTTTCACCATAACAAGCTGTTATTTTAGGTTTCTTAACAAGCCACTTAAAATAACTAGTATCTGCAACAATGAGATTTTGAACAGTTTTTAGCTTATTAATTTTAGATAATAGCATTCTAAGATAGTTCTTACCTAATTCTGCTCTTATATTACTATCTTGATATAATAATCCATAAACTGCAATATTATTTTGAGTTATACCCTTTAATTCTAAAGGTTTAACGTAGTATTTGATAATATCATCTTTAATTATGGCATCTTCTTTAATTAAGATAAGTGTAGTGATTTTTCCATTACCAAAATGGATATTTTTCATATATCACTCCTAGACTCATAAGTTTGGCGGTGTTAATACAATACACCGGTTACACGGATGATTTATAAGTGGTATCGCTCTAGTTAACTAGGGTCACCAATATACATACAGCAGGCGGTTTTTATTCCTGTCTTTTTATAATTGTATTAACACCATAATTTTAATGAAGGGTTTCTGACATATCTTTTGTACTCTTTACTAATGCAAGCAAATCAACAGATTTCTTTAAATATAAATCTTCATTTTCAATATAATGTTCCATTGCATCACGAAAATCAAGTTCCTCTATAGTTGCTACTTCAACTGTAGCTATATAGTTTTCAAAACATAATGCTTTTGCTATAGTTTCAACTAAAAAATCGAGTACTGTTTCATCAGTTTGTGTTGCCATTTAAATAAATTGTTTCACCAATATTTGATGGATCGTGGTCTGAAGTACATATCCATATAACTGGATAGTTTCCTACATTTGTAACATTATCTGCATATAAATCAGTAAAGTAAATTAGGACTTCAGGTTCGTTTTCATTACAATAATCAATTACTGGTTGAAAATCTGTGCCTCCATCACCTTGAAATTCAATATCTAGAATGTTATCATACTTTTCAATTTCATGTATGTTATGTATTTGTGCATCACAATCAATTATAGTTAATTTTTCTGGTTTAAATACATCTCTAATGTTCTCTATTTCACTTAACATTTCTGTTAATTCACTTTGTTGAACACTACCACTTGTATCTATTGCCACAATAACATTACCTAAAGTGGGCGAATATTGACTTGGTAAATAGTAATCAGGAAAATATCTTCTATTAGGTCTTGTCCATGTATAGTCATCTTTAATCATATCACTAATAAATCTTGAAAGTATTTGATACCAAGGCAATTTAGGATTAATAAGATCATCAATTGCTCTAGAAATTTCTGCTGGTATTTCTGACTTATCTTTTTCAGCAATTTTCGATTGTAGCTGAGCTTTAATGATAATATCAGTAATTTTATCATTTACAGTTATAGAGTCTAATCCTTCGGGTGGATCTAATAAATCAATAAAAAAATCTTGACCCTCTTCTTCAGGTTGAGGTTCATCTTTTATTATTTCATAGACTTCTTCAGTAGACATATTTGCAAAACGACTATCTAATAAGCCCCCTCTAGGTATTGTAAAACTTGAACTATCTAACATGTAATTAATAACATAGTCACCTGCTTTATTCCAGAGAACTCTATCTCTGTCATCTATTCTTCCTAGATGATTAAAGGCTACATGCCACACTTCGTGTGCCAGTAGCCCAGTTCTTTCTGGGGCTGTTAAATTAGTTAGGAATTCAGGATTATAAAGAATAGCTAAACCATTTGTACCTGCTGTAGGTAGGTTTTCAGTAAAGCTGTGCTTTAAACTTAAACAAATAGTAGATAAGAATACTGATTTAGTCATTAAATCAATCTTAGCATATCTAAGATATTCATCTGCTTTTTCATATTGTTCCATAATTTTTTATCCAAATAGCTTATCTGCATTTTGTTTCACCCAATCTTGAATAATTTCATGTTTTTTCAATTCTGGTGCGATGGAATAAATATCTTTAAGAACTACTACCTGAAATTCAACAGGTAATTTTTTAGTAACAATCATTAATGATTCAATTGTATCACTATTTGCATGATGACTTATTAAAGTAGTCATTGCATATTGATGGCCTGGTTCTTTAGGAATATAAACAATAGTTGGATTTTCTATCATATCTTCGATAGTAGGTAAATCTTTGTATACATCACAAAATGCTCTAAATTCTGTTGCTGGACCCTCTCCTACTGTACCTACAAGTACAGCATGGTCAGTTCTAGAGAATTCTTTTTTATCTGTTATTATTTTAGATAAAAATTCCCATGTACGTGGTGAAGCAAATGTATTATCTGCATGACTTGGATTAAATTTATGAAGTAATTCAGGTCTGAATTTAATAAATGAAATAACTCTATGGTCAATATTATTAATATTAGCCCATTCTAACCAACTATCTGTATCAACCATAAGGTTTAGATGTATCATTCTAGATTGCATAGCAGTAGATAATCTATTAACAATAGCTTTATCTGTGCTTTTATTACCTGCACATACAATTGCTACTCTATTATGTAGATTATGAGAACCTATTTGTCTATCTAAAACTAATTTATAAGCTGCTGCTTGTATAGCAGGTGGTGCAGCATTAATTTCATCTAGAAATAATAACCAACCATCATAGCCATTAGGAATTTGGTCTAAATTTTCTAGTGGAAATGTTGTTGGTGGTGCATAATCCATACGAGTACCGTCATTTTGTAGCGTAGGAAACCCATTTAAGTCAGTTGGATCTGATTGTGCTAATCTTAAATCTATTAATTTTAGATTATGTTTTTTAGCAGTTAATTTAACAATATCTGATTTACCGATTCCAGGTGAACCTACTAACATAGGCGTTAGTTTAGATAGTAAAACGCTGTCTAATGCATCAGTCATAGCTGATGCTGAGATTTCTATGCTCATATTTTCTCCTTAACTTTGTAATAGGTTTTCAGTCATACGTTGTTTAAGTGCATCTGTAGGTGCAATTATTGTAGCTGGCTCTTCAACTTTTGGTTTAGGTTTTCTACCTGCTCTTGGTGGTTCAGGTGGAATATATTTTTGTAATGCTGTAGGCCAAGCTTTGCGTAATTTAGTTGTAGTATTACAAGCTTCAAATGTTTTATCTAAATAACGTCTTAAATCTCTTTTTTCTTTTTCAAAGGTATGTTCTTCTATTCGTAAAGCTATAATTTCATCTTCAAGAGATTTCTGTATAGGAATAGGTAAACTTTCAGCATAATAACGACTAGTTTTCTCCATCATTATTGGTACTGGTTCTTTTGTGTCCCATGTCCAAGTACTTTCAACACATCTATATACATCAAATAAATCCCTATCACTTTCAGGTAAATCAAATTTTTCAAAAGGTATTGCAGGAACTTTTATTCGGACTCTATCAGATACTTGAATCATTGTATCTGGTAGCATTTTTATAGTATCTTCATACTGTTTTATCCAAACTTTATAATTGTTTTCCACTAAAACTTCTTTCTTTTTACTTAAAAGTATATGTGGTTGAGTATATAAATCTTGTTTGATTTTTTCTTTTATTTCAAATTCTCTTACGGCACTTATTCGCATTTTTTCTCCTTTTTATGAATAATTTTTACTGCATCTTCTAATTGAATAGTAGTAGCGTTATTGAAATGGCTGGAAGCCATACTTGAACTACGTTTTCTATCACGTACTTTTATAAATTTATTTACATAATCCATGCTATTTGCATTTGGATCTACAGGTGTGTAGTCTTCATTTAAATAACCCTCTTCATGTGCCCATTGAGCGTAAGCTTTTACTTGTCCCATACTTTTCTCCAGATTTTATCTACAATAGCATAGTCATATACTGATAGTTGTTTCCACCAATAGCCTGACATAGCTAAAATATTACCAATAACTCCGTGCTCAGAATTATCTATATTTCCATTTTTAGTTACTCTAAAAATATCACCATTTTCTTTTATCCACCTATCTATACTTCTTAAATATGTGTAGCCTTCAATTTTTTTCATGATCGTCTACCCTTTTTAATTTAAGTTTATCAGTCATAGTTAATGCCACAACAGGTAGTTTTTCTCGAGATCTAGCCCATCCTGTTTGGTAGCCTAATATAAAAGCAATAGTACTAAAAATTAGTATTTGTATAATATTCATTGTTGTAATTTCCATAATTAAAGCTCCGCTGTAAAGTTGCAATCCTTGTTAGGATTTAAATTAAAAAAGATTAAAATTTTTATACCTATTTGTAATCTAGCTAAATACTCTAAAAGAGTACGTAACTCATTTTCATTTAGTTCTATATTATGTCTATCTTTATAGTGTTGTATAATCATTTCATCGTTATAACCATTATTTTCTTCAAAGAAGGTTTCAAGTATTTTTCCGTTTTTGCCTAAAGCTATTTTTAATATACGAATACCTTCTAGTACATTATTAATATCAGTATTAGCAATACAATAATCAATGTAGTGACCATGATAGTCCTCCTCTTCATTTTCATAATTTGTAACATCTTGTGCACCAAAAAATTCAGCATCGTTAGAGTCTTGAACTCCAAACCAGAATTTACCTTCTATATCTCCATCATAATATCTACCCATGATTACTCCGTATTTAGGTCTGTGAGAATAGTTTCTGATTCAAGCAATAACTCGGTACGATTTAATGCATTGTCAGCATAAATTGCTTTTTTGGAATTATTGGCAAGTACAGAACGAGAACTTGCTTTTAAATCTTCTTCAAGGTCAAATGCAAAAGTATTGTCATAATAAATTATAAACCCACCTTGTAATGTCACCATTTCAACTGAGGGATGCCCATATGAAGTTGAAACTACTTTGGTAGCATAGATTTCTTTATCTTTTTTAAAAAGAACAGACATGCCACCTTTAATTTCTTTAAAATTTAAAATTTCCATTATCTTATGAAAATAAGTCTTTTTAAAGCTCTTGTACAGGCAACATAGAATAAGTTATCTTCTTGTTGCTTTTCCCATGGAATACTTGATTTTTGTTTAAAATAAAGACAAGTATCTGGTTTTATAAAAAATACATTTGGACTTTCTAGCCCTTTAGCAGCATGAATAGTCATTAGCTTCCTAGAACTAGCACTATTGGAATGTATTCCTAAATTTAAAATGAATGAATTTATGTCTTTTGGTTTTTTTGCCATATTTACAATAGATAATAAAGTTTCATATTTATTTTCAATAGCACTTGTGCTCCATTTATTACCTGAAGCTCTATCCATTTCTTTATCATAATATGTTTTAATACTACTTTTCATATCAGATAGGGTTGTACAGTGTTTAAATACCTTATTTAGATCTCTTTTAAGTTGAGTGATGAAAGTACCGCCTATAGAGAAATGCTCGTTATTTTGGATAAATTTGTAAGCCAATTTAATTAAATGATTATTTGTTCGACTTATAATAAAACACTCATCTGGGAAAAAATTAGGCTTTTCGGTTTCTTTTAAATGTATTAAGTCAACAATTCCATCTTTTTTTCTACTGAAAATATTAGGAACAATATGTTTGATAGTAGATAAAATTTCTAAAGGACATCTGAAACTTTCAGTTAATTCATACTCCATAGGATTATAAGTTTCTTTAATTTTATCGATAGCATATGGATCACTACCTCTAAATCCATAAATAGCTTGGTTGATATCACCTACAAATATTATTCGTTTAGTAGGAATACAACTTAAAAATGCTATTTGTTGAGGATTTAGATCCTGGCATTCGTCAACTAAGACAATATCATATTCTCTAGATTTCCAGCCATTATCAATAGGATATTGAAGCATATCATCAGCACTTATTTCATTAGTGTCTTCTTTACCGCGTTCTAATATCTCTTGAGCAAAATCTATATATTGATAACCAATTTGAAAGCGGTCACAAGTGTTTTTCCATGAAGTATAGGCAATATTACCATTCATGTTCATATGTTTACTTGCTAAAGAAACACATGTATGATTAGCATAAGTAGTTGAATTACTAAGTCTCATTATGTATTTATCATATTTTTTAAAATTAACTCTACTAGTAGGAAAATGTTGTCTTACTAAACCTAATCCAAAAGCATTAAATGTTTTACAAGTCCACCCTACAGGTAATTTAGGCATTACCTCTTTTACAATTGCTTTATTAAATGCTAGATATATGCCGTTTTTGTACTTTTCTGCTAAATGCATTAAAGTAGAGGTTTTACCACTGCCTGCAACAGCATTAACTAGTACAGTTGTTTTATTACTATCTATAACAACTTGTTGCTGTTTTGTTACCTGTTTAATGGTATTTGATGATGCATTAAATTTTTTCATGTTTTACTCTTGATTAATTTTTCAGTACGATAAAGATTAATTTGTTTTCTTACCTGACATACCTTACTATCTTGAAAACAGGCTAATGGTTGTGCAAACATATGCACTGATAAACTATCCAGTGTACACTCGCCTTTATGATTGTTCAAGCACCCATGGTGTGAACAGCTAGGAACATTAAATTGTGACATATGCCTCCTTTAAGATGTATTTAGTGATTTCTACATTAAACCTATTATCTAGCATTTAGTTTAATACATTTAAAAAACCGTTTGGAAAACGGAGTAGGACCTATTAAAAAAATATAGAGCCTACCCCCTAAAGGATAGACTCTGACTAACAAGATTTGTGATTCATTATGACAGCATATAATCACTGTTTAAAATATCTTTTGCTAAATCATTAGATAATTTGGTAATTGGAACGTAGTTACCACTTATTTCTGACAATATATCTGATAATAAATCACTTCTGGCAATTTCTGCCATTATATCTTTATAGGTTTGGATGATGACTTGAAGGTAATTAGGATTAAATACGAAACAATCATGGATATGAGCAAGTTTAATGTGATTGGAATGAGTACGTCTTACCATTTCTCTAGCAATATAACCATCAATACTATGTATTATATTTGCAACTAGACTACGGTAATTCTCAGAAGGTTGTTGTTTATTATATCGATAAGTAAAAGTACGATGATTTAATTCATCAATTTCAATCCGAATATCAGACATTTCAGTAACTGGTATTCTTGCAACATGACCATCTGGCAATGTCCATTGATGTACATCAGCACTATAATTCCAAAATTCATTGATAGTCTCCATTACATCAATAGCACCTGGCAATGATTCTTCTAATACTTCGTAGAATACATTTAACTGTTCTTTATTAAACATTGCTTTAGGATTTGCTACCGAATTATAAAAAGTAGTCATGCATGGTTTTTTGACTTCTTTTCTGGAAACTCTAAATTTTGGTTTTAAGAGCCGATTCATTCTATCTGCTATGATAGTATATAAATCATCTCTTCTACCCGTATTTATCATATTACAGGCTTTAGCAGTAACTTTACAGCCTGATAATGCTGCCATTATTTGTAATCCTGACGCAGTAGCGTCAATACTCATAACATATCCTGTTGAGTGACCTTTCTTTGTATCCAGATATGCTGTAATAGCTTTAGCACCTAGTATAGGTTCTTTGAATTCATCTAAATTAAAAGATAACTGTTTGTTAAACCAATTAATCCGTTCATTCCAAGTTATTTTGTCATGACCTGCATGATTAGCAATAGCAATTTTAAGATTATCTAGTTTAGTTACTATTTCTTTATCAAAGAAAGATAACAAGGCTTTACCATACTCATTAGATTGAATATTTAGGTCATATCCTGATGAATATGATCTACCTCGTTTGTCATATCGCCATACAAAATAAAATGGCTTGCCAAGGTAATCACTAATAACTCTGTCAAACTGTTCTTTCTTCATAGTTTTATTAGTATTTTCGTGATTAACATATGTTGGAATATCGATAGTCCAAGGAATGGATTGTAGTTGATTTAACGCGTCATACGCTTGAGGATTGTAATGATGAGTACCTTTACCTAGAATAATAGATTTACGCTCCCATAGCCAACCTCCATCAGTATTGGATATCCAATCATTTGGTTGTTGAAGCATAGGTGGCAAGTATTGTAATACACTTAATTTATTAACCGTATCTTTACTTAATCTATATTTGGGTAATATTTCTGTACCATCATCAGACAATTGAATGTCATATAATTTACCATGACAGATTGATAGTATTTCAGCACCTGTTTTTACAGCGTCTATTTGGTTTCGATAACCTAGACTCATACCAAGTTCAGTTGCTGGCCCTTGGATAGGTTTGTTACTATTTGATGCTAAAACTATAGCGAATATATTATTTACTATCTCTATAGTTTTAGGTAGTTTATTTATTCTGAGTTGTTTGGACTCATAATAATTACCTGCTCGATAATTATCTATGGTTAAACACAAACTTTCAGTTAACTTAGATGGTATATCATCTAATATGTCAGTTAAAATTAGGTTATTCCGCATTCTCTTAGAATAATCTAACTCTTTTTGTAATTGGATATTAATCGGTTCCATAATTTTATCCTTTTTGATTGAGTAATAAAAAACACATAAACATATTCCAACTAGTATTGATATATTTATGTATTAGTTTTGTTAGATACTTAAATCTAACTCTTCGGTTTAAGCGGCTCAAGACTATACGTTGCGGAACTAGTAGTCAGTGGTTCCCTTAAAGAGCCTGAATTGTGGTTTTCCTTTTGTTACTATCTAATAGCAATGATGAGGATAGACAATTTATAGAATGTACATATAAACAATCTATCCTTAGTTTAATTACAGATTTGCAATTAAATCATCAGCCTCACCAGCAGTCATTGGTAGAGTAATGTTTTCTAACTTGACTTCTGCTAATTCTGATTTTAGATTATTTACAGTTTCTTGTATTTCTACATCACCTGATTCATTATCTAAATCATTATCATAGTAGTTAATGAAGCCTAACAACTTGTTACTTGCAGTTAACTTAAAATTAACCTTGTTGTTGTTATTCTCATTAGTTGCGTCTACCTCTGCAGTGGTAATTATTTTGAATACTTGCTCTGCATTGACATGTGCAAAGGTACCTGTTGGACGAAATTCAACTGATTCATCTTCACTTAATGCAATGCTGAATCTTGTAGTTGTATTACTTCTAGGCTTACCCCTAGTGGTGTTCTTAATTAATGACATATATTGTCCTCGGCTACTTGGATAAAGAGAACTAGTTAATAGTAGCAGAAATAACTAATTCTTGGATTTTGGTTGGAAATGTTTTCTCAGAACTATCTAAATTAAATGGTCATTGACACATCACAATCTTACTCTTGGTTATGAGTGATGATGATGAGTCAAATCGCATTGGTGATACTTAACTAATGATTATATTTTTTGAGTGCATACCATAATGTTGCTGTGGCAATTACACCAAATATTAAGAATATCATTATTAATAAGTCTTGTGCGTATAGCAAGTTGTTGTAATTCATGATAGTTCCTTGTTATTGTATGAGTTTTTAATTATGTGAAATGTACCTAATGATGAATATAGTTCGTCATTGATGCTGTCAATTAAATCAAATTCATTATTTTCATAAGATTGATTATCTTCATAGTCATCTTTGAATTGATTAAATAGTTTCACATAGTCTTCTGCTCGTAGCTGTAAACCTCTGTCATTATAGTAAGATAGATTGTCTGAACTAGCCCAACACATCATATCTTTAATAGCGTCTTTCTTGAAGTTATGCATATTGCCACGATGATTAGATTCTACATAGTTGCCATAGTTATCACATTTGAGTAAACATGCATAGTATTGACCTAGACTTTGACTGACTTGTAGTATCGGTGGTTCGATATTTGGATTATTCATATCGGATTCCTTTTTATATGTAGTTGAAGTAAAGTTACCCCAATCATCTCTATATAACATGATAATTCCTTTGATTGGTTGAATGAAGTAATAACAGGCTTTCTCTGACTCTACAGTCCTTTATGTGGATACGCCAATGTGCCTAGTATTTGATATTAACCTGTTATTGTTATATACATCTCAAGCCTCTTATCTTGATATTCTGAATCTAGCTAAATTCAAATGTATACCTTAGATATTTTTACTTGCACCTTGAACAAGTCACTCATCATACTGTAAGCATAAAGAATAATAAAAATGATGATATGATAAGTAAGAGGAATACTGCTCCCTCTAGTATTGAAACTCCCCAAGTCGGAATGACGATTTCTCTATTTCTTCTTTTCATTCTTCTTTGGTGGTCTGCCCACTTTAACTTGATGTTTGCGTTTGAACTCTTTTAGATTCCAATCTGATTCTAATAAAGCTATCTCGACTGATTCATCTAATGCAGTATTAATAATTTTAAATGATTGTCTTGATGTATGCTTAAGTCCCTCATCACCAACTAGATTAGATACTAATTCTGCTGAATCCTGAACAGTCTGACCTATTGATGCTATCGTATTTCCTATAACTTTAAAAATTTTCATGATTATTCCTTATATAATTATTATGAATGACAAATGGTCTCTGATGAAACCGCCAACACCACGCCAGTGGATTCAAGTACTCTATCTTCCTATAACCTACTATCCCATAACGAAGTGTATAGTGTCTTCCGTTAGAAGTGTCGATCTAACGGAAAAAAATAAAGGAAACCCGTTGTTTGGGTTTCCCTTATTTTAATCAAACTGAACAGGTCATTTGCTAATAACAAAGTTGCTGATATTAACACCGTCATTGCTTGAACCCTTTGGTTGCTGAACAATAGTGACCTGTTTGGTTTTGAGTAATTCACATAGATGATTCTCTAGGAACTGGTATGCCTCCTCAGACATATCATCTAATAAATTAACAAAACCAACAGTTTGATTATTATCGTCTACGATTTTGAACACTTGAGTCTGTTCATTTTGACGCTTATTCTTGTATGACATGATATACTCCTGTATAGTTAAGTGGACGGTGATAATCACCAACATCACGCCAGTGACACACTTATAATCATCTACATATCCCACGCTATAACAAGGCACAATAAGACCATAAAATTAAAAGATAGTTATTGTGACTTGATAGGGGGGGATATGTGATGATTGTAAGTAAGCATAGTAAGTTTCTACACTCGTAAGCAAAAATTAAAAATCTCTAATGAAAAAAAACTTGACATATGGGGGGTGCTACTATAAAAAGTTTACTACCGACAATAATGTTGGTTATTTGAGATGGGAGAAACATATGATAGATAAAATCACAAAAGGTGTTGCAGCTGCGACAGGTATTGGCGTTTCATTAATATCTTTAGCAATTGTCTTGCAAGTTGTTTTTGGTGGTAGTGTTCCTTTTCTTGGTGGTGACGTCATTGGTACCATTATTGGAATAGTTTCACAGCTTGGGAATGCTGGTCTAGTTGGTCTTATTTCTGCAATAGTCGTGTGGAAATTGTTTGATCGAGATTAACAAATAATAAAAATCTTCTAAAAAACCTGCTGAAAAGTGGGTTTTTTTGTTTGCACGACAACATCCCATCCCGTAGGGGTGGGTGTTGGAGTGTTATCAAAAACATATAAAAGAATTCCTATAAAGAAGGGAAGCGCTACAACCCGCATTCCTATAACCTCGAGGTTGACCTGAGAGTTAACTTTTAAACTGAAAAAGTTATCTGTGAGGTTAACTTCTGCTAATTAGTTTACCTCTTAGGGGATATTCGTGTATACTTCCCCTATCAAGGATACTTTTCGGGGAGAACCTATGCAAACCCCCTATAATGCGGGCTGGGCGAAAATACCATTGGACGACTTATTAACTGTTAATCAATTAATAGGCTCGTCCTCTATTTTTAGTGTCTATTGTTGTATGTTTAAAAAACTTCCTTTGAATGGCGATAACATCTGTCAAATTACTCAAGCTGAAATTTGCGAAACTTTAGACATAAAGAAGAGCTATGCGTCCCGTTCGGTTAAAAGGCTAATAGAGCTTGAGGTTATAGCTAAACACTCAAACAAGAACTATATGTTGAATCCTCGGTACACGATGCGTAACGTAAACGATGATTACTATATTTTGGTAGAGAAGTTTCAAAAAATATTAAGGGAGGAAACAGATGACAGCTAATCTCAAAGAAGAACCAGAACACTTTATTATTGTAGGTTATGAGTTTGGAAAGGAGCTTGAGGGAGGACTACATAAAACGGTAGATGTCGTTTGCGATTGTCTTCAGCCAGATAACACTATAGATCCTCATATTGATAAACTTATTACTAAATCAGAGTTGAAAGAATTAGTGGATAATCAGTTTATGAAAAAGGATGGGGACCAATATGTTGCCAATCCTTTACTGATATACTGTGTTGATGGTGACTATTTTTTGGACGAAAAACGCTATACAGCACAAATTAAAGCAATAAAGCTATATTATGGGATAGAAAGATAATGGAACTAACTAAACAAGATAATTCAACTGTATTAACTAAAGAACAACTGCAGGCTAGTATGCCGCGCAAGTTTAGACATAACATTACGGATGATATGATTAATTTTATTAATACTACAGAAGGAGATGAGTTTCGTGCTGTTTATAAAGAAAATTTGCTCGGTTTTGCCGATGTGATACAAAACGGGCGTTATAAGATGTTAGATTACATTAATGCAGTGAAGTTTGTTAGTTACAAGTTAATTGGTGACTCTAATACGATAGCTTACGCTAAGACGTTTCCTGACCGTTACCAACGATTAGTAGATAAAAATACGCCTACGAAAACGATTTCATCGTTTTCTACGGCTTATAATAAAGGTGATTTGGTTCATAGGATATTAGAAAGGACTTTGGTCCCTGTTCATATTCTTAATATGGATGTTCACCAGGAAGCAATTAATACTCAGGCAGAGCTCATGCGTAGTGCTAAAAGCGAGACGGTACGACAAAAGGCGGCCGAGTGTTTGATTATGCAGCTGAAAGCCCCTGAAACCTCTAAAATAGAGGTAGACGTTAGTTATAGCAATCATTCTATCGATGAGCTCCGTGAGACTACTAGAGCGCTTGCTCAAGAACAATTGAAACTAATTAAGAGTGGGGCTGTTACTGCTAAACATATTGCTGAAAGTGATATTCTTGCTAGAAAGAAGATAGCCAGTATTGAAACTGAATACGAGGAGATTTCTAATGAAAATAGTTAATTTGATGATATTAGCAATGTTCCTTACAGGGTGCAGTACATTTGGGGGTTTATTGGCGCCACCTTTTTATTTATGTGAAGAACCAGAACAATTACTGGTCTGTTCAAACAAGTCTTTGGATGAATGCCAAGGATTCTTAAAAAAACCTATAAAAATAAAGGCGCTGTGAAATTAATTAAAAAAACAGTTGATGAGTGGCTAAATGAGATTAGCTATGCTGAAGATGCAACATATGTACCTAGTGAGTTTGCATTAGAGTTTGTTAGCTTCATTAAATTAGTAAATGGCGAGCGGGGGGAAGAAAACATAACCCCTGTTATTCACTACAAAATGCTAGACAATATTACTGGAAAAAGACAGAATACCGTTAATATGTGCTCACGCGGACTAGCTAAAACCACCGTACTATCGGAATATTTAATACTGTATTTGGCTGTATATGGTTCTATTCCTGGATTTGGCGATGTAGATTATGGATTATATATTTCTGACTCTATTGAGAATGGTGTGAAGAAAATGAGATACAGACTAGAAAGGAGATGTCAACACAGCCCTTTTTTAAAGTCCTATATTGAAATAGCTAGATTTACAGATATTAGGTGGTATTTTAAAAATAAACAAGGTAAAGAGCTTGTGGTAACGGGCCATGGTGCTAAAACTGGTGTTCGTGGAACAGTAGAACTAAACACGAGACCGCAATTAGCTATGTTAGATGACTTAGTATCTGATGATGATGCTCGCTCGCCCACTGTTATTGAGAGTATAGAGAATACTGTATATTCTGCAATTGACTATGCATTACATCCTAATAAAAGAAAAGTAATTTGGAGCGGTACCCCCTTTAATGCTAAAGACCCATTATATAAAGCAGTCGAATCTGGGGTATGGTATGTGTCAGTTTATCCTGTATGTGAGAAATTTCCTGTTGCAAGAGAAGATTTTAAGGGTGCTTGGGAGGATAGATTTGATTATGATTATGTAAAAAACCAATATGAAAAATCTAAGGGAGCTGGAAAGCTAGATAGCTTTAACCAAGAGCTCATGCTTAGAATCATGTCAGAAGAAGAGAGATTAGTAAAGGATGGAGATCTTACCTGGTACAAACATGCTAATGTTAAGAATAACAAAGGAGCCTTTAATTTTTACATTACTACTGACTTTGCAACTAGTGCTAGAGAAAGTGCAGACTTCAGTACTATTAATGTCTGGGCTTATAATAATAATGGGGATTGGTTGTGGGTGGACGGTTTTTGCAAACGCGCCCTCATGGATGAATCAATAAATGAACTCTTTAGTTTAGCACAAAAATATCATCCTCAAGAGGTTGGCATTGAAATAACTGGACAGCAGGGCGGTTTTATTGCTTGGATACAGAATGAAATGATGAATCGTAATATTTACTTCACTCTAGCTGCAGGTAAGAACAGTACTTCACCTGGAATACGACCTTATAAAGATAAAATGAGTCGATTTCAACAAATGGCTTTGCCATTGTTTAAATCAGGAAAGATATGGTTTCCTGAAGAATTAAAAGAATCAGATGAATTAGTTGAAATGTTAAATGAGTTATCGTTAGCTACATTTAATGGCTTTAAGTCTAAACATGATGATCAAATAGATAATATATCTATGTTAGGTGAATTTAATGCATGGAAGCCTAGTGAAGTATCTGCAGGTGAGAATAAAGATGGAAGTATGTTATGGGATGATGAGGACCCTGAAGAAAGAGGAGATGCTTCTTATTTCGTTTAATCCCTAGAAAATTAGTTTACATGACAAAATTAAAGTGGTATGATAATTAAAACTACTTTTAGGATTCCATATGTTAGTTTCTGATTATTTATCGCATCTTACAAAAGGCGATATTAAAAATTTATATGTAAGTGATATTGGGACAGGTACTCCTACTACTGCGCAACAAGCAAATATCGATATACTTATTAGCTATTTGAACCTAGCAAATTTAGAACTTCATAAAAGATTTGCCTTAATTCAAAAAGAGTATATATTGACTGATGTTACTCATAATTCACTTCATAGTGTTCCCATAGATTTTATGTATGCTATTAGTGCTACATTAAGAGATGGGGATGAAGTAGCTATTAATGACGGTAGAAAAAGAATAGTAGATGATGTAGATTATAATTTGTCAATTTTATTTCCATCACCATTCAAAATTCTAGTTAAAGGTAAAGATACACAGAATCCAGCTAGAGATGATATCAGTATAGTTTATGTAGCAACTCCCCCAACTGTATCTTTAACAACAGAATTCATAGATTTACCACAAGTTTATAACGAAGCTCTATTTTATTATATGGCTTATAAAGCACATGCTGCGGTTAATGGTGATATGAAAGAAGAGAATAATACTTATTTTTTGCGTTATCAACATAGTATTAAAGAAATTAGGTTATTAGGGCTAAAAAGTTCTGATAATTTAGATAGTAATGTTAAATTAGACGAAAGAGGATTTGTATAATGGCGAATTTCCAGAGTTTTTCCCCAAACGATATAGATAGTTCTACAGTACAGTACTATTCTATAATCGAATTAGTTGCAGGTGATACAATGCCTGAATTAGATATTATATTAAAAGATAGCAATACAGCTCTTGCAGGACAAACACTTAGTGCTACAGACCATGCAACTTGGGCAATCATTAGTCTAGCTGCAGTAGATACTGTCAAAATGAAATTTAGAAAAAAAGATACAACAACTATTTTAGAAACCCTTTCAGGTTCAATAGTTGGTGATGGTACTGCTGGAAATGTAATTATGACATGGACCCCTACTACATTAGCAGATGCTGAAGGAATATATGAGGGTGAAATAGAACTTACTTATGATAATGGCAAAATATCTACTGTTCGTGATTTATTAAAATTTGATGTAAGAGCAGGATTCTAAAATGGCTAAAAACCTAAGAGCCATTGTTACACTTCAAAAGGCCCAGGTTACAACTAGTTATGCAAAAAGCGAAGCTATAGCAAGCTATCAAAGAGCGGAGGCTATTGCTTATCGTAATGATTTTTCAATCAATCAGTGGTTCTACGATAATTTTTCTGATTCTTGGAATGGATATTGTTCAGTCCCAACTCCAAATGGTGCTTCTATATTAAACCAAGCCGAATGTGAGATACATGAAGGAGTTTGGACACCTTCGAGATTGCCTGTATCAGGTGGTGGTTCTGGTGGTTCACCTGGTCCTGGTGGTGGTTCTCCTGGTGGTAGTTGGGGTAATTATGAAGTTAATCCTGGTTTAACTTTATGTTCTACCTATGATGAAAATGGTGACCCTATAGTAAGTCAAGTTGCATGTACTTCACAAGGTGGAGAGTGGCGTGCTGGTTTCTGTTCTATTTTAGATGAAAATGGTGATATTATAACAGATGAAGCTACGTGTATCGCTGCTGGTGGTGGAACGTGGTATCCTGAGAGGATATCAATACCTTTAGATGATATTCTTTTTTGGTCTTTAAGTAAAAACTTAACAGAATCACTTCCTGTAACTGAATTATATAGTTCATCTTATACTAAACCTATACCTACTGAAACTTTAAGTTTAATAGAAACATTTGCTAAAGTTATTACTTACAATAAGATTTTTACAGATGCATTCACATTAGATGATGCTGCTTCAATTGACAAAGATTATTATGGTAATAAAGGTAATGTTGCCTTTATGCTTGATGTTATAGGATTATCTATAGCTAAGATAGCTACAGAAACTGTTACAGTAGGAGATGTATATGCTGCTGCTGTTAATAAAATAGTAACAGATAATCTTAGTTTAATTGAACTTGAAGCAAAAAGCTTTAATTCACCTAAAACAGATAGTTTTTCAGCAACTGATCTTTCTTCAATGTTGTCTGGTTTAAATAAGAGTGATTCAATTAGTTTTTCAGATACATATTATGCTACACTAAGTAAGATTGTTACTGATTCAATGACAATGACTGAAGCTGTAGGAATTGAAGCAGGTATTCCGATTGCTGAATCTCTTTCAATTAGTGATAGTATAATATCAGAAATCAATAAAGTAATAGCTGATGCATTTACTTTAGATGATAGTACTTTAATAGATAAAGATTATTATGGTATTAAAGGAAATATTTGTACAGTATCTGATGTAATTGCTCTTGCAATTATATGGGTTCGGGGTTATAGTGATTCAATTAGTACAAGTGATTCGGCAAACATTGCGAATATTTCAGGCAAGGTGTTCAATGGAGCATCTTTTAATAGGTTAACATTAAACTAGGAGTTTAATAATGATAAATGATGATTTAAAACTAACAGGTGCTCTTACTATTGCCTTAAATGATAAGATAGTGCAGGAGACCGAAAATCTTGTGGTAACAGCAGGTAAAAACTGGGTTGCTGACAGAATGAATAACGCTAATACTGTTATGACACATATGGCAGTTGGTACAGGAACAACAGCTGCGGCTGCAGGACAAACTACTTTAGTTACTGAGAATGATCGTAACGCTTTAACATCAACAACAGTAACAGATAATGCAGTTGCTTATGTTGCAACATGGGCTGCAGGCGATGCTACAGCTGCTATCACAGAAGCTGGTATATTTGATGCAGCTACAAGTGGTGATATGTTGGCACGTACAGTATTTTCAGTAGTAAATAAAGGTGCAGCTGATAGTATGACTATCACCTGGACAGTAACCGTAAGTTAACATGGCAGTTAAATTCAGTAATAACGCTTCAGCTTTATTAGATGGCGCTATTACAAATTCGGCAACCTCAATAACACTTGATGATGTTTCGGAGTTTCCAGTATTAGCTGGTGGTGATTACACATATGTAACATTAGCAAATGCAGCAGCAACTAAAATTGAAATAATTAAAGTTACTGCAATTAATACGGGAACAAAAGTCTTAACTGTTGTTAGAGCTCAAGATAGTACTTCAGCAGCAGCATTTGATGATGGTGATATTTGTGAATTACGAATAACAGCAGCTTTATTAACAGCACATGTTGAAGCACTAGTTAGTGCTGAAAATACATTAGCGGAAGATGATGATGTTAATCTTACATCACCAGGTGATGGTGCGTTATTAATATATGATACAGGTACATCGACATGGCGCGATGCGGCTATGTCAGGTGATGCCACTATTAGTGATACGGGTGTTATAACTATAGGTGATGATAAAATAGATAGTCAGCACTATGCAGTAGCCAGTATTGATGCAGAACATTTAGCTACTGATTCAGTAATTGGTCAAGCTGCTATAGTTGATAATTCAGTAATTGAAGAGAAATTAGGTATTTCAAATGCAGGTACTAATGGACAATATTTACAGAAACAATCAGGTAATACTGGTGGTTTGACTTGGGCAACACCAACAGATACAGATACTACTTATACTGCAGGTACAGGTATTACATTATCTGGTACGGAATTCTCAGCAGCTCCATTAGCATTAACTACAGTACAAACTGCAGCTAATCAAACTGCTCATCTTGCCTTAACAGCTCAAGAAGGAGATATAGTTGTAAGGTCTGATGAGAATAAAACATATTGTCACAATGGCGGTTCAGCTGGTACTATGGCAGATTTTACTTTATTAGCTACTCCTACTGATGCTGTATTAAGTGTTAATGGTCAAACGGGAGCTATAACAGCTGCTCATATTAAGACAGCTTATGAAGCTAATTCAGATACTAATGAGTTCAGTGATGCGGAACAAACCAAGTTAGCTGGTATTGCTGCTAGTGCTAATGCTTATACTCACCCAACAAGTGCAGGAAATAAACATATACCTTCTGGGGGTTCTACAGGACAAATATTAAAATATTCTTCAGCTGGAACAGTAACATGGGAAACATTAGATGATGCGGTTGCTATGGCAATTGCGCTAGGATAATATAGGAAATAACAATGGCAAATACATTTAAAAGGTATACAAGTAATAGCATAGGAACAAGTTTAGCGACAGTCTAT
>Ga0208299_1001206_pt1 | contig 19958 bp, 13 predicted proteins | sample 15_taG_FD_184089 | JGI IMG/M metagenome (GOLD analysis project Ga0208299, IMG submission 184089) | Marine viral communities from the Subarctic Pacific Ocean - 15_ETSP_OMZ_AT15312 metaG (SPAdes) (version 2) | ecosystem: Environmental > Aquatic > Marine > Oceanic | place: Pacific Ocean | collected...
CTACTATCTGTTTTTCTAGTTCTCTAATATCCTCTGTGTTAGTTGGATTTTTATGTACGTTAGTAAATATAGATTCTTCGTTTCCATATATTACTCTTTTAACTCCTGGTTCAGATAATACAGTACAAGGTGCTTGATACTCTTTTAATTCACCATTTGACAACACTGATATATTTCCAGATAATAAAAACCATACATGTAGATGTTTGTGTATAGCTCCCATTATAACCTCTCCTTGTTCTATCGTCATCTCTCTAACATAAACGCCATCTGCAAACGTGTGTTTGTATTTAAACTTATCGTGATAAACTATATTACCATTGTCAGCGATTATGTTTTCGCCATCAGCTAAACTTATTAAGGTCTTTTCCATATCTATTAACTCTTGTCTAGTAATAGATAGTTTTTTATTTTCTTTTAACTCCATAGATTTAATTAAATTGTATCTATATAGTTACACTTTTTGACAATTATTTACTACTCTCCGTGGTGTCTACCGCTATAGAGTACATTTCCGCTTTGTCTTGAGAATTATTTCTTATTCTGAATTTAGCGTAATACCCTAATAAACTAGACATATTAACAGATCTGTCTTTAGCAAACATTATAAATGCACCTGGACCGGGAGTTTGTGTGCCTGGTTGGTAAAAAACTTCTATTGTACTCCCTACTATATTTAAAATATTCCCTAATTCTATTATAACACCAGCGGTATTATGCACTCCGTTTATAGTGACGGGGGTAAAATATACTATATCCCCCACTTGCGCGGATACGTTTATAGTGTTTGAAAACTGTAAGTTTATTGTTGGCATATTATACTATTGTTATTGATATTTTTCCTTGAGTTGTCGAACTTGTTACTGGTGATGATTGTGCGTCCACTGTTTTGTAATAAAAGTAATCCTTATCTCCCTCTATCATAGAAGCATGAGGAGTGTATGTTACCTCTGCGGTCCCGGCGCTACCCATAGCAGCCCCAGCAGATACGCTTGAAGTTCCAGCAACACCGAGTACCGTGTAACTTATTCCTCCATCAACATTATCGTCCACATAAGGTCTTGTAGCTGTAACATCAGCGGTTGGCACGGAGTGCACCTTATACGTTTTAGAAGCTTTGTTAGCGTCTAAATCTCTCAGTTGGTTTCGGTAATTAGTGCAATCTACTATAGGATATATAACTACCTCCGCGCCAGCTGGACATTCTATATCGTTCACTGGAAACGCGTTTGGTTTAACGCTAAAGTAATCATCAACATCTAATACACAGGCTACATTAGCAATACCTACTTTTTCTACATTATGAGTGGTGGTCATAGATATGCTTGTAGTTCCACTTGTGTCAGCCACGGTAGCTGATATAGGGCCTATCTTCCATTCGCTTTTTGAGAAAATCAATCTTCCTTCTGGAATTAAGTCTTGTCCCGCGGATAAAGTAACTGTATCACCGGAAATAGCGGAAACCGTTATTTCATCCGTTATATTGTCTCCAGTAACCGAATAACCAGAAGCTATGTTAGTACCTTGATTCTCTTTTAATATTATTTTTTCAGGACCTAAAACGCTCTCTATTTGTGCTTCAACATAGTTAGAGTTCGTCCAACTACCGCCATCATCAACGTTCCAACTAGGTATGCTGTGGCAGTACGCGAAAAGACCACTAGCTTCTGTTATCGTCCCTGTCTGCGTTAATGTAGTATAATTGTTAGCTAACGTTCCTCCAGTTAAATCAGTTCCAGCTGATCCAGAATTTTGAACAACCAAAGTAGTGCTTTCTGTAGCGGTAAACGTTGCTGTTTTTACTCCCTTTTGATATAATGTACCTATTTTTTGCTCGTGAGTAGTTGGTATACTTAAAGTAGTACCAGGGTGAGCGCGGATATAAAAATCGTAACTTGTGTCTGTTGTTACGGTAGGAATAACATATTTTATTACGTAGGCTCCGCTAGTAGGTATTTTTTGGAATTTTAATATTTTTTCTGTAGGCCCAAAAACATTGGTATTCCAGTTGTAATAGTTAGCACTCTGTTTTATATACAGTTCAAATTCAGCGCCAGCTGTTCCGTTTATAGATATTGTTCTTGTTACGGATGAATATCCTATTGTTTTACTATCAGCCATATTAAAAGTTAAAATTAGTTATCTTGAGCTCAACAATGTTAATTGGGTTTGTGATCTCTATTTTAGTTGTTTCAGTCGTTACGGCTTTATTTACAACTACATTTATAGAAACATTCTCCACATTTAAGTTACTTGTAGGTGTTGTTTCATTTAATCCAAAATAAACCCACATATAAACTACGTTGGAATCATCTGCGATAAAGTTTGGGTTATTAGGTAAATTCATAGAATCTTGAAAAACAACTTTATAAAAAGCCGGGGATAACGAACCTGTATCGTTGTATTGGAACACAGAAGGAGATTTAGTAAAACTATTTGTATCACCTTCGTAAGCGACTGTCATTCCAGCGGCAACGCATTGTGATGCTTGCATTATCTCTCCTTCGTTTTTCTCTATAGCTATTTTATAACCAGACTTAGGAGGGAAAGAAGAAGCTTTATCTAAAACTCTAGGATTTAATCTTATTGTATCTATATTGTAAATTCCAGCCATATTTTATATTTATATTATTAAACGAACAATTAAAATGCTCGAATAGCACGGACGTATTTCGTGTCGCTCTTATTGTAGTCGTTTGCAACAGAATAAGCGTATTGCATTCTATGAGCCCACGCAAGCCATTTAGAGCGCTCAGTAGAACTCCAGTATTCGCCATTAGTAAAACCACCAATATTTCCTAATCCCATAACGTTACCTGGACCAATAGTACCATGCATTACGTTTAACCAAGTCCTTGAAGGCAAGAACCAATCACTGTACCCGCCAAGAGTTAGATTAGCACAAATATCTGCCGCTGTAGAGTTACCATTAGTAGAAGTGCAACCAGCATTTATAATATCAATCGTATTTTGCGCTCCGTCCGTATTGCTGTCCGCTCCAGCTACTGAAGTTCCAAAACAACCCCATTCAGCAGTTCCTTGATCCGAAGGCGCTGCGATTAAACCACCTCCATTATTTACATCCAAGTAAAATACAATACCTCCTTGGTGTGTATCACCGATATTTAGCTGTGGGTAAGTACAACTTCCATCATCTACATTAGCAGTTGAATTATAATTTACTGCAGTTGGATCCATACAACCATAAACAGGAGTAGGGGGTGTGTAATCATTTCCTATAGTAAAATCATACCACACATAACAACCATCACCAGTGTCAATAGAGACGTGATAATCACCTGGCGGCATATCGTTAATTACGTTCCATTCAGTGGGATCTAAGAAGGAATTATTTTGGCGTATTCCAAAATTACCTCCACCACCACTTGAAGTTCCACCACTGTCGCCTCCCCATCCCGCTGTGTTTGTAGGACTCCAAAACGGAGTTTTCACGTCTGGTACGTTAACAGCAGTAAATCCACTATCATAAACATTTATATATATAGTGCTACCTAAAGGTAACCAAGCAGTGTTAAGATTAATAGTACAACTACCGTTCCCAATACCGTCGTTGCTATTTACTACAACTAACGACCCTTCTAAACTCTGAACTATTACATTACAAGGATCGTATACGCAGCAACAACCATCACCTGTTTGCCCAGACACACAAGGGGCATCATTACAACTATCATCACTACATAAAATATTAGCATTCAAATCTACGTTTTCTGCCGGACCATAATACCCAACAGGTCTACTACTAAAAATCGTACTGTTATTAATACCCAGCGTATTATCCGTACAACCACAAAGCAGCGGATAAACACAAGAGCCATCGTCATATTGAGCGTTTGGACTATAGTTTATTGCATTTCCATCCGTACACCCACCGTAATCACAATTACCATCGTCTATAGTCGCTAATGGATCGTAGTTTGATGCGTATGGATCTGTACATCCAGCCCCGTATTGTTGCGCGGAACCTATTATATTTATCTCTATATCTAAATCTCCTGGAATACCTGGATTAATAGAATTAGTAGACTGCATTCCGTTGTCGGTCATGTAGACGCGGCCTTCTACTCCACTTATGTTCTGTCCAGTAGGAAAACCCGGGACATTATCTTGCATGTCTGTTCCTATGAAACAATTCGCTATAACTATATTAGCTGCTGTCGGTCCCGCCCAACCCAGATCACTGGTAGGATTTTCTGAGTCTTCGAATGCAACTAAGTAAACTAATGGCCCTGTTCCTAGGTCGTTCCCTTGGCCACTAAAACCACCTGCGTTATAGTTGTCCGAATACCAGCCGTATGGGTTTCCTGGTCCTACTCCAACCATTTGCGACGCTGTTCTGTTTGGAAATTCAATAGCAAAATCACTAGCTCTAACAGTGTGATTTGCGTCTGGTGTTATTTCTAATTTGTATTCACTATCTGGAAATGTTCCCGTTCCTTGAATATCAATGTGAGAATCTCCAATAATATTTGTTTTTGTAAACGTACTAACGCTATAATTTATTTGTTGTTGCGGTGGGGTTGAATCGTTTATTGTTAACGTGTAACGTGGTGGAGGTGGTCCAGAACCACAGTTGGATAAACACGCCGCTTCGGTATTATAATCATTACATGGGCCGTTTAAAGGGTTTGTATCTTCGTCACAACTACCATTTCCATCACACTCCCAACAACTGTAAAGCGGATATGTACAACTACCATCGTCATCCGTTGCGGTTGGATCGTAGTTTGTTGCGAGTGGATCCATACAACCGTATATATTTCCAGTTGTAACCATACTATCTAAAATACCAACACCTTGGAATGAAAATTCTTTACTGTTTAGATCTTCTACGGTTTCTACTGAAACTCCTTTCATGTAAGAAAACCACTTACCTTCTTTATCTTTAAATTCCATTTCTCCGGCTGATTGTAAATCTGTTATTCCGGATTCCACATACCAACCTTTTTCTTCTTCGTTATTAAAATACTCTGAATCCGTAAGGTCTTTCGTTATCTTAGACTGCGTTCCTTCGTATTTCATAGACGCAAAACTTTTTACAGTTGCAGATTCCTCGTTAAACAAAACATCTACATGCGAATCATATTGTTGTCTATAGAAATTATTTCTCGTATTGTTGTCGTGATGTTTCCACATTAAAAAATCACTACTAGTAATATTTCCCTGCGCGTCAAACGCGTTAGTGTTTTTGAATGTATAATAATCGTTATTTAAACTTAACCCACTGTCTTGAACGAAACTTTTAAAACTAGTCCATCCTTTTGACGTTTCGCTAAAGGATATTGTTAATCCTTCTGCTGCTACCTCACCGTTGGGTGTTACAACACTAGGTGTTACAGTTGTAGGTGTTATAGCTGTGGGTGTTTCGTTGTATGCCATAGTTATTTATTTATTTTCATTCCGGAAGCACATTATTATTTGTCATTGATAAATTGTACTCTTGTTTTCTATCGTCAAAACTTCCAGTTAAAGTATTATATAGTTTCAAATTATCAGCAAACCAATCTTGCATACCAACTGAAGATATAGGTGTTATACCGTCTCCAGATAATCTAAGTACCTTACCTCTTTGTTTGTCAGTGAAGTACATTCTAAAAGATTCTGATGCAAAAGATTCTGGATTTTTAGATATACCAAACTCTCCTGCGAAGGAAGTTGTGGTACCTAAAACTTTGTTAGACGCTATCAGTTGAGGTTGTCCATCAGCGTTATATAAGGCATCTTTGTTTGCTACTATTTTTAATACCTTGTCTTCGCAAAAAGCTATTAAATTTGTATCTCTAGTTTTTAGTTTCTGTATACTACCGTAATTAGGATTTACATCTTTAGTTATTTTTTCTCCAGCTATAAATTGATTTAAATTATTTACTCCACTCATAGAGTTATAAATTCCAGAATATATTAATCCATTAGTTCTTTGTTCTTCTTCGTACGGCTCGTCTAAAACAGTGGAAACCTTAACTCCTTTATCTAATCTAACCGCGTTAAAATCATCTCTTATTCTATCTGATTCAACTCCATTACCAAACGAGTAGCAATTAAAATAAGGTAACTTTATATTCATGTTATTAAGATCTCTATCTAGTTTTATCAGTACTCTTCCTGACATACCAGCTAGAGATGTAGGTGTTCCTTGGTGGTGGTTAATTTGCTCCCATGCTGAAATGTAAGTTATTTTAGCTGTAGTATAACTACCGTCTAATCTAGTAAATTTTAATTCTAACCCATAAAAATTAGTAGGAGAATTTAGAGTTGCGTACATAGAGTTTCCTCCAATATGATTTGTTGTTGTGGCTCCACTTGTTAAACCCTTCATCGTATAACCAATCGCATCGTAATCGCAACTTAGTAATATAGTGTCTCCTCCGTGCCCTGTTGGTGTCCAATCAACTAATTTAGTGTTTGGTGGAATGTAAATACCAAACTCGCTTCCAGTTCCTCGGCGTTTATCATCACAAGTAACCGTACATCCGTATGGTGCAAATAATTCGTTTGTAGCTTCACTTAGTTGTAATGGGTAAGCTTGACTTGCTTCATAATAAATATCCAACCCAATATCTTCTCTTGGTTCAGTTTCCCATACAGCTGGATTATCAGAGAATATAACCTCTCCGCCTGAACTACCTTCAATTTCTACTATCTCTATAGTGTTAGTGTGTATAGGCTCGTTGGTCACCCCGGTGTTCGCAACAAACGAAGAATTATTTTTAGGTAAATCAGTACCATCTGAATCAGTAGGAACACCACCACCAGTATAATCCGCGTAACCCTTCATTCTTGGATTCCAGAGCTCATTAGTTGGTAGTGTAGCGGTACTCAAAAACGTTGGTGGTGTATATGAGTTGTAAAAAGCAAAAGGACGCTTGTCTTCTTCGCTCGGAAAATGCTCGTATACTCCACTCGACGTTTGCGTATCGTTTAATCTCCACCCAGTAGTTTTAAATTGTAGATACAGTCTACCAGATTTATTATCCGGGTTTTTCTTTTCACTACTTTTTGACGAGTAATTTAATATACCATTACCGTTAGTAGAATCTGATAATGAGCTTTCTGTCTGCGCTATTATCTTATATATATGTTGGAACGGATCTTCTTTGAATCTAAACAACGTTCCGTGCTGTGTCATTTTATTGTGGAACGCTTGGTTTTTTGAGTCATTATTACTAAAGTTATAACCACTTTCAGTGTAATCCAAAATCTTATTAATACTTAACTCCATAGTACACCGTAAAGTAGCATCAGAAGCAGAACCTGTTCCTGCCGGACCTCTTTGGTCATCTTGTATTCCATTAGTGCTTGGCCATGCGGGTGGAGCGACTGAAGAATCAGTAAAATTTTGTGGACCTGAGTTATTACCAATCAATCCATACCCACTATCTTCATGCCAAGGAGCGTTTGAATCGTTTCCAGCACCCCATCCGTCACCAGTACGACTTCTATCGGAATCATCTATAAACCAATTTTCCCCAATATCTTCCCAAAAACTTTTGTCTGGAGTGTTACTATTGTTATTTGGACGATCTCTTGCGATCCAATAATACTGTATACTTTCTTTTACGTTAAAACTAGGTGACGTATTACCGACACTTCTAATATGCTTGTTTATTACTCCATCTCTTTTTATTTTAACAAAAAACCTACCGTCAAATTCAGTTTTAGGTTTTACAACTTTTTTAGCTAATCTTATTTGAAGGGTTGCAGCTCCACTTGGAGCTATAGTGTCTATACCTGAATCTAAAGGAATAGATTTTGATAACTGTAAGTAAACATCTTGGGGGCCTGACATAGTCGTATCTCCATATATACCAGACACGTCTAACCAGGGAGTTGAAGCCCCAGTAGGATCGACTTGCATTTGTACGACCACGTCTCTTAATGGATAATCAATAAAACCAGATTCGTTAATAGACGCCCCCGCGTTATTAGATGCTTTTGCTCCACTATAAAATTGACTATTTATCCAAGAAGTTGCATCAAGCTGTATTTGATTAGATCCTATAGCAGCTCCTGAAAGAACTGAAATTGCAGATTGACCATATTTATCGTAATCTGTTTTGATGAAATCTGGAGCTTCGTTTCTAACGTCAATAACCCTATATCTACCTTCTTCGTGAACAGCGATATCTGAACTTGCTTCTTTTTTTAATACTATAAAAGTATCTTCTTGTATTTTGTTTCTTTCAGCAGATGGAAACGACAACCATATATTACCATCTTCAGCATCGTACCATCTATCCATACACGCGTTGTAGTATTCGTTAGATGTTTCTTTAACAAAAAATTTATATGAATCTGCCCAATCGGGAGCTTCGTTTCTTACCGATGTCGATATTGAGTTTTTATTATTAGAGAGTTTTTTTGGCACTGTAAAAGAAGCCGTCTCGCTAGTTAGTACCGGCGTCTCTCTACCATACTTATCTTTATAAACAACACCTAGTTGATATGTCCTTAGGGTCTTTAACGACTTTTCACCGACAACATCATACTTGTTGTTAGACTGTACGTTTGCTTTTATATCAATTTTTGTAGGCATATTTATAAATTATAATTTTGTAGATAATTAGCGTAAACAATTCTATTCCCTACTATCTCTTGTGCTTTAGCTGTTCTAGGAACATTATCCCACGGTCTTAACAATTGATTCGACGCTACGGCTGACCTAACCATCTCAGAGGTTATTTGTATTCTTCCAGTAGTTCTAGCCCATTGTGCAAAATTGTGAGATAAAATAGGAGGACCAATACCAGAGCTAGCAGCTGATCCCTCAAGCAACCATTCGCCGGTAGCACCACCTTCTTCAAATTTCACTGTTTTAACTTTGTATATGTTTGTAGAATTAGATTCTTTATACAGTATATCTATTTCTATAACATCTTTAGGAATACCATCGGAGTCAGTTACGAAATCTGTAATATAAATACTTCTTAAAGTATTAACCATACCTAAGTTATATCCTTCTTTTGGAACGTAATCAAAAAGTCCAGGTAAAAAAGCTGGTTCAGAAAAAGGAGAATAAGGGGAGTATTGGTTATCTTGATATTTCCATCTAAACGCAAACCTAGGAAACTTAAACTCGTACAAAGGTTTTTCTTGTTTTAATATAGAGTGAAAAGAGGCCGCGGTAACAACGTTAGGAGCGGTGACGGGATTAGTTGTAACAGTGTTTGTTACTCCAGTAGTTGAATCGTTTACCGGTTGGACTTGTATCCAAACTATTTTTACTTTAGCTTTGTTGTTAGCGGGGTTAAATTCTACTATCTCTACTATTAACTCATACTCTGTCATATCACTAGGGTCGAACGCCCCCGAGCCGTTTACAACATCCTTTCTAAGTAAAATTAAATCTCCGTCTAAATAATCTGGATACGGATTATCAAACTCTATGTTTATTATAGAATCAATAGGTAAGTTACTACCATCAGAATCCACAAAAACAGCATCAGCTGTTGTTTTGGAAATAAGATTAGCTGGGGTGTTAGCAGAGGTAAATCTACCGTCTGAAGTATTACTCATTTCTATAGTAGGAGGATGCAAAGGTGATTTCTTGATAGTAGTTATATGTTCTTCTTTCAAAGAATCTGGGTGGTTACTATAATTTATTTTAGCATTCGAATTGTAAGAATCTGGTTCTGCTATCAAACCATTTACGTTAGTTGGTCCTGGGCTGTGGATCGAAGTACCAACACCAATAAAAGTTGGGGAGTACACATTAAAAAAACTATGTAATTTTCCGGTGTGCCACGTTCCACTCCTTCCTAATACTGAATCTTTTATAAAATCTTCTACTATTATTTTTTTAGGTTCTGATTTACCATCTGTCCAAATTAATATACCGTCAATAACGTTAATACCGGTTATAGGTGGAAAGAAATCGTTTCCATCAGCGCTAACAGAAAAGTTTAGAACTCTTTCGGCTCTAAACTTTACCACTCCATCAACATAAGAATTTATCCCATATTTATATAAATCACTAGCGGGAATTATTGGGGCGTTTATCCCATAATGAGGTTCTATTATATCTATATGCACTTGCCACCAATGACTTCCTTGGACTGATTTTTTTATCATTTCTGTCACCGTGTAGTGCTGGTCAAATGTAATTGCTAGTGGTGTGGAAGGCGCAAGCTCAAAGTCGTTAGTAGCTATAACCATACCTGGCCTAACATTGCTAAGATTCTGTGCTCCAGCACCTTCAAAAGGAATTGTGAAATAAGCTTTTGGATCTCCAGAGGGGGAGGTAGTTTCGTCAAAAATATTTTGTTCAACTTGGTACTTATCTACAACTATAGGTATTAAAATATCAGCGTCAGAATCGTAACGCATAATATAATCAGTGTAGTTAGTTGGATCTGCAACAAAGTAATATATGTGGTTGTTTTGTTCGTCTGCTACAGAACCGACACATCGTGAGTTGGGGCTAAGTAACCCTGGTTCCATTCCATTCAAACCGGTTTCAGTTATCGCTGTGTTACCCAATATAGTTTGCATAGTTCCTGCATGAGAGCCTTCTGACGTGGAAATCTCTATATTTAAAGCGTCTCTGTACTCTCCGTTTGGAACAATTCTTTCGTCTAAATCCTTGTTCATTTTAGCAGCACCGAAACCATGTTTCAATTCTGGCATATTCTAGTGTTTTATAAATTTCGATTTACCCCTCATAATTTGGGTAAGTTCTTCTATTTTTAAATTTGACAATCTCAGTTTAGCTGTCCTTATAGCAACTGACTTTTGTTGTTGAAAACTAGGTGCTAATGGTTGTCCAGCTATAGTAGTAGATAACACAGCGTAAGCTATAGATTTGTACATTGCTTCTTCAGCAAATTTATGTACAATCATTTCTTCGTCAGTTCCAAGTCCGTCGCTTATATATTTTAATATTACAGTCTTTCCGTTAATATTAGAACTAAAATGTATTTTTCCTCCAATTTCATCGATATAAAAAGAACCATTAGCTTGAGCGTATTGAGGATCTAACCCTTTTCTGTCTCCTAAATTTGGCCACCAACTATTGTCTTGGTAGTCGTCTTGGTTTTCCGAAGGTGTTCCAGAACTGTAACTACTCCAAGTCTCACTTTTATCCAATATAGTTATTGTTATAGGACCAGTGACAACAGCGGTATTTGTGCTAGCATGAGACAAAGTAATCGAAGCGTCAGTCGAACCCGAGGCTTCTGTTATAGAGGATATTGTAGTTCCCGCTGGAAAATAAGGGCTTACTATTTCCATGCCAACTGTAAATGGGTTTGTATCTGCTAAGTTTTCATAGCCATGAGGATCTGAAGTTGGATTAGTAGATGTAGTGGGATCGTAACCTAATATATGTGGAAACACAGCAAATCCTGTTTCTCCTATAGATAAATCTTGAGTTATAGTAAATTCAAAAGGAAATTGTATTAATCCATTAGGAGTACCGACCTCGTCCGGTCCATCTAAAGTACTATTATTAAACATGTAATTACCATCACTATCTTGTGGGACTGAGTTTGGGTTAGATGTTTTAGAAGTTGGATAAATTATATGTTCTATTCCAGAACTGTCCACCCAAGTCAACTTTACGTAGTTAACGTAGTCTTGGGGCAACGGCATAGTTAAAGAAGGTGGTATTGTAATCTCTTGAGATTTACTTGATTTAAAAGTATCATAACTTAATTCTTGTATCGCTCTTTGAGCATGGAACAATATGTCTGTTCTTTTTACTTTAGGTATAATTTTACCTTCTCCAACATAAGCTATCATAAAATTGCTTATTATATGTTTTAGTGATATAAATTGGTAACCACCTAAATTATTACCACTATAATAATTGTACGCTGATTGTTTTATTAATCCCATTTTATTGTTGTTTTTGTTGTCCTATTCCTACTAAATCTGGTTTTTGTATAATAATACCAGCTAATTCTAATATCTTCATAACTAACAGTGTTTCTTCAGATTCGTGTAATTCAAAATCACTAGAGTCTGGCGCGTTGTATAAAGCTTGTCCGTTGGTCACAACGTACGCCCAATTTACAGCTGGAGTTGTGGTTCCAGATTTTACTCCACGAGGTTTTTTGATATACGAACATATTACACCACTAGTAATCGCGGCTGCTGAAATTATTCTAATACCTTCTTCTCTACGTATGTATAATGGTCTAGACTTATTTGGTTTTGTTAAAGGTGATTGGTAATAATCTAGCACTTCGTCCTCTGTTATCTCTTGAACTTCTACTCCATCATGTAAATTATTAACGTTATACCAAACTGTTCCTAATTTATACATATCGTCAGGATACGAAAAAAACGAACCGACCTTTACTAAAGTTGCTCTAGTTTTAAAGAAACTCAATTTCTCATTTAGAGTTTTTATAACGTCAGAATATTCGGATTCGTTACCCGGCGTTTGTTTTGCTACATTCATTTGTGTAAAATAATCTTCGAATATTTCGCCTTGCGCTTGGTTTGCTATTAAGTTAAACTCTTGAGGCGTAACATAACCTCTTTGTTCTTTATTAGCTATAGCTAAAACTCTTTGATATACCGTATCTACACTTACCATAATTTTTTATTTTTTATAAGGAAACGCTTTATTTAACGCTTCTTTTCTTTTATTGCATCCACAATCTTTTTTACCAGCAATAGTATTAACTACTTTTTTTATCCCAGTAAATTTTGTAAATTTCTGTATTGTGTCGCCTAATCCTTTTGATTTTTTATACTGCGATAAATTCATACTATTTAATTTTAATAGTATCGCAACCACCCTTTTGTTGAGTGGTTGCTTTACTAGTTAGATTATTTTAATCTTTTCTCTATATTAGAGTAAATCTCCATACCTTCGTCAGTTTTAAACCAATGTGCTAAAGCTGAGTATGGGTGTTCATCAAAAGGGACGGTCATTAGTTTTCTACCAGTAGAAGCCCATGAGAACGTTCTTTGATCTTGTGATAAAGCTATTATTTTAGCTTCAGTTGCTTTTATTGCGAAATTTCTAAGTTGTATATTTTCGTCAGTAACCAACTCTAAGAACAATTTGGGTTTTTTCTTAGCAAACAATAACAAATCTCTTTTAAGTTCCTTAGAGCTCATGTTAGACACTTCAGAGCCGATCTCTGCTCTCATAACAGCCTCCATCATGTCTATATCTAGATTATTAGCTGCACTCATCGCTGCAACTTCAAATTCTAACCAATCTAATTGACTCTCTGCTTGTTTAACTGGTTTGAATTCGTAATATAATCTATCTCTATGTGGATGGTATAATGATAATAATTTTTGTAAAACTACCTTTTCTTTCGGTACTGTTAGTGTTCCGTTTCTAAAAATTATATGTTCTAATCTTTGATCCCCCTTCATCTCATCTACAAAAGATGTTCTTTGATTTGAAGTATATTTCAACTCTCTTTCGTATCCTTGCTCTTCGTCAAACCAATATATATTCGCGGTTCTAATAGAGTATGTTAATGGAGACATATCATTTTTCAATAAATAGGTTCTTGTTTTATACTCCCAAGTATCTTTTGGTGTTGGTAATGGTTTTTCCGTTACCTTTGTTTTTGCTTTTGGTTGTTCTATAACTTGAGTAATCTCCTCGGTTACAGTTTCTTTTTTTGTTTCTTTTTTCTTTGCCATAATATAATATATAATAAAATTAATAAAATAAAAAGCCGAGGCCGAAGCCCCGGTCTTTAATATAATAAGCGCTTATTTCAATAACATAAAGTTATTAGCACCTTGTACAACTAAACATCTCTCTGATAAGTAATGGATTTGCATCGCGTCTAAACCAGACGTAGTTGCTCCAACAGAACCTACAACCCAAGATTTCATTTTTCTATCGTCAGTTTGCGAAGCTCTATATCTAACGTGTAAAAACGGTCTCTTAAGATTTTTACCTAGGTTTTGATCGTAAACTGAAGATACACCAGCAGGTATAACAGCACCTCTTACTGCGTTAACAGTATCGATGTCGTTAATAGTACCTCTAGTGCCTTTGTCGTTTAGGTATTTCCAGTCAGATTTATAGAAGTCATAAGAACCTCTTCTGAATCCAGAGAAACCTAAGTTTAAAGCCATATCTTCCTCATTGTCAAATACTCCGTAAGAAGTACCTCCAGCTCCGTAAGAATTCATAGAAGCTAACATATCGTCCATAGCTAGAGACGTAGCTCTATTTACAAACATCATATTTTCTTCGATAGCTCCTTGATTATCGAACTCAGCTAACATCGCGTCGAATTCAGCTAAATCAGTAGCAGCATTAACACCAGTAATACCAGTAGAAACATTACCTCTATTGTTAATAGCAGCAAATAAACCTTCAGTACCATAATCAGTAGAAGAAGATCCTGTAGCTGGAATCGCAGTTGTTGACGTACCATCTATAATAGATGCAGCGACTGGTCTTTCAGATTCAATCATTGCCATTTCCATGTAATCTGAGAAACGAGACTTAGTATCACCTTCGGCTTTTAAGTACCATAAGTAACCGTTTTGTCCGTCTTCACCAGAAACTTCTATCCAACCAATTTGAGAAGCATCAGATCCAGAGATCTCGTAAAAATCCTTCATAATAATTGGTTTGTTGTAGAATGATTTGAAAGATGGAGCGTTAGCAGAAGATCTACCATCTGTTCCTTTTCCAAATTCAGAACCATAAACTAATACTCTAGTGGCACCAGCTGTAGTATCTGTTAATCCAGCGTCTTCTAAAGTAGCTACAGTATAAGGCATAACGTCTACAGTAGCATCTGAAACAGATTCTACTAAACATTTAACCGTACCACCTGAGTTTGCTACAATAACGGTATCATTAACTCTAATACCGTGGTTAGCAGCTGTCATACCACTACCGTCAATATCGTCAGTAATAGTAAGTATACCACCACCAGCATCACCTCCACCACCTGTGATGTCGTTAACGTCAGCGATCGTACATTTGTAAGCAAGGTGTAATCTACCTTGTTCAGACCATACTACTTGATCAGCAGTCATGCTCTCTTCTGCTCCAACTTGCTCTAAAAATCCACCAATTGTTCTGTTTCCAAAAACTTCAGCTTCTTTTTCCATTAAGTCAGGCAGGTATTGTTGAGCCCATCCGGAAGTACCGGAGGCTCTAAAATCGATGTAGTTTGAAGTTAGTGTTTGCTTAGTTGCAGCTCCAACACTATTCAATCCTCCACCGGGATTTGAAATTGCCATTTCTTTAAAATTGTTTTAATTAATAATTTACTTTCTTTTTCTTATTTTAAACGTAGAGTTTAATCTACCATCATCATCTAGTACTCTCATTTTTATCCCACTGTTATCAATTGGAGTTCCATGTGATTCTCTAGGACTCATGTCAATATTTTTAGAATTAGCCATACTATTTTTTAAAGCATCGGCCTTTCCTTGTTCGTAGAAATGATTTGCAATAGCGTCAGAATTCATAGCAGTAAACATAGACTTGTGATAACCAGTAGCATCTTCCATTTGACTATTTTCATTCAAAAACTTTTTGATGAAATTATTAATATCACTTTGGCTTTCTTTTACTTGGTTTGGATCTTTAACGTTAAACCTATATTTCTTATCTCCAACTTTATATTCAAAACCTTTGAACTCATCGTTGAAAACTTCGTTAGTTTTACTTAAAAATCTATCCTTTGCTTGGCTGTGAATTTTTTTAGTATTCTCAGACTCTTTGTTGTGTCTATTAAAGAAATCAATAGCTTTTTGTTGTTGAGGGGTCAACTTTGACCCAGCCTTAATATCTTCATAGTATTTGGATTTATACTCTTCCAGTTGAGTTTTAGCGTTGGCAACTTGCTCTTTTAACGCTAGTTTTTTTCTTTTAATATCTCTCTCTTCATCTACTTCTTCGTCAAACGAAAACTGATCTTCCATTAGAAAATCTATTTCATCTGTTTGTAGATGAGGTTTTGTTGTTTTGTAATATTCTTTCAGTAGAGTTTGGTTATCCATTTCAGAATAATCTTTGTTTAACCTAACGTAATCATTTAGATCTCCCCCAGTGTCATCCATAAAGTTCATTAGTTTCTGAACGTTTTCTGGTAAATCCCTTCCGGTTTCGATTGATTCTACAACCTCCTTCTCTACAACCTCAGTTACTTTTTCAGTTTCAGTTGTTTCGTCTGTTACCTCTTGTAACACAGGAGTTTCCTCTGTTGTTTCTATTTTTTCTTCTGGAATCTTGATCTCTTCAACTGGTTTTGATAAATCTACCTTAGTAATATCCTCAGCTTTTTTAGCTAACTCTTTAAGATCTACTTTAACAATCCCATCTTCTGGTTCTTGAAACTTTTTTGTTTTAGGTTTTTTAACTTTTAACTTTTCGACTTTCTCGTCTACTTTTGGTTCTTCTTTTTTTGCCATAATATAATATAATAATAATTAATAATTTGTTTTTTATTTAGGTTCAAATGCACCTAATCGCATACCTCCACCAATAACATCATTTCCAGAAGATTCAAAACCTTTTTTAGTTATTTCACCAACTAGTTTTTTATCTTCCATTTCTTTTTCGTGTCTGTTTTTAGAGTTTTGTGACTTTTCTTCTCTTCCTTCTTTCATAACATCTTTTGTTGTCTCTCTTTCCTGTATCATTTTTAACTCCATTTCTTTCATCTTCATGTTCAACTCAAACTCATGGTCCATTAAAGCTTTCTTAACTTCTGCTTCCGCGTGTAACGTACCTTTCTTAATCTCTCCTTTTTGGGTTTCTACTTGAATTTCATTTTGGACAGCAGCGGCAGCTTTTTGCATTTCAGCTTGAGCAGCGGCTTCAGTTTGTTGCGCGTTAGCCTCAGCTTGAGCCTGCATGTTTTCTTGTTGCATTTTTTGATCCTCTTGCATTTTCTTCTTTCTTCTTATTTTTAGAAGTTGATTAGCTAACTTAATGTTTTTTATTTCTCTTAAATCAATAACATCCTCTAAATCTATAGTTTGTTGAGATAACGCTGTCTGTATATTGTTTTCTAGTAATTGTTTTTCTTCTTCGTCTGGAGCCAACTCTAAGAATATACCAAAATCATAAAGGTGTAAATTTTTCATTTCATTTAATGTAGCTACGTTATGAGATCCTATAGCTTGCACAAACGCATTAGCTGTAGGTGAATATTCTAAAATATCTGATATTCTTAAACAGAGTTGCTCGCATATTTCTTGTGTAACAAAAGCACCACCTTGTAAGATATGTCTAGTCGCTGTATTTGAATTAGCGGCGGCTAGCTTTTGCACGCCTACTAAGGATTTCGGATCTGGTGTACTAGCGTCAGTAGCCTCATTTAACCCGGTGGTATCTCTAATCATCTGTAAGTAATAATTGTAAGTACCAATTAAACTCTGCATTTTAGAGCCACCGCCTGATTGTATTTCTTGTATAGGTATTTTACCAGCGTTTTGGCCGCCGTCTCCAGTCATAGACCTACCTATAATAGATCCAGTTTGGAAAAACATATTCAACGCTTCTTGTGGGTTGTAATTAGTTCCATTACCCAAATCGATTTCAGCTAACCCATCGGCATCTAAGTATATTCCATCTGGAATCATTCTAGACATTACTTGCTGTAACTTAAGATGAGTTAATTGTATCATGTCCGCGAAACCAGTTATTCTACCAACTAAAGATTCGATCCTACCCTCATACATCCTAGGTGCTGTTATGGAATAGTTCATTGTAACTTTAGTAAAATCACTCTTAGGACGCATCATATTTTTAGCCTTCTCCCATTTAAGTAATTTTTTAGTACCTAAAACTAAAGCTCCTTCGTATAAACATTCAATTTTTCTACCTAATTTTTGAAATGCTAACTCTTCTCCAACTGGGGGATTAAAACTATCGTCTTTTTCAATTAATTTTTGTAATCCAGTAGATGTTTCTTTTACCTTGTAAACTTCATGCGTAAAGGTTTTGTAGTTAAAGTAAAGAACATCAATTTTGTTTTTGTCTTCATCTTTGTTGTATCCACGATTACCCATCCTGTAATTGTACTTATAATTACTTTTCATCATCTCCTCTAACTCTGAATCTGTAAGATCTGGAAATTGTTTTATTAATTCGTTAACAGGGATAGACTTAACCTCGCCAACATAATAAATGTCATCAAAATAAGGTGAGTCTGTGTAAGAATATACTAAATTAGTTGGATCAACATAATCCACAGTTACTCCTTCGGAAGTGTTAAATCCTGTTTTTACAGCTCCAATACCCAATACAGTTAAATCGTATATAAGTCTTTTTCTTGTTAAATCGTATTTGTTACCATCAAGCAAAACGTTTATAGCTTGTTCTTCCGCTATCTCTACAGATTGCTTGTAATTTAAAGACATGTGTAGGTCTAGTTCTTCTTGCGTTTCTGGAATATCCTCTTCTTTATTTTCCTTAAAATCCATGTTCATTAAGTTCTTAGCCATAGCGTCGAACTCCTGTGCCTTCATATCCTTCAATATGCTTTCCATGTATGCGGTTCGTTTTTCTACACCGAAAGGATCTTGTGAGTAAGCTTTTATAGAATATTGTCTTTCTGATATACCGTTTACAACGATGTCTACAAATTTAGGTATAATTGGAACTGGTTTCCAATCTAAATTAAGATAGGACAAATCACCATTTATAGATAACTCATCCTTATATTTTTGAATCGACTGCTCTCCACGGGCGTATAATCTTAATTTATGAAAGTTGTTAACGTGATTATAATACCTGTTGTTACCATTTCTTCCACCGTCAAACCACTCAGCCTCTATAGCTTGTGCTACATCTAACCCGTATTCATGAGACGATTTCTCGGAATCACTAACTATTTGACTTGGAAAATTATTGTTCCTGTACATATTATTTTTTAATTAATTTAGACATACCACCGTCGTTCGAATATTTAGCGATATTTATGTTTAATTTTTGTTTTTCAATATTTGCGTTTGGTGTATACAAATGTCTATTACAAGCCATGATAGCTAAACCAGAACTTATTGTCGCATCGAACTTTGTTCTCTTTGTTATATCAAACCTGCTCCAATCGTTAAGCGTTCGATTGAAATACACATTTCCATAATTTCCGTCGCTTAAATGGCCTACGTGTTGCTGTATATACATTTCAATAGCAGCTGCGTGAGCTTGTTTAATATCCTCACTTGAATTGGGGATACCTCCAATTTCTTTTTCTGTTACAGATAGTTTGTTCCAAACTTTGTCTGGTCTATTCATAGAGTAACCCCTATAACCTCTTCTTCTTAAATGATACAATAATCTAGGTTTGTTATTTTCTGCCAATATAGGCATGCCATAAAACACTAGAGCCATTAGTACATCTTCGAAAAATATTTCAGCTGTTTGAGGTCTAGATATATATTCTAAAAAAATATGATTTGGTGGAGCGTCTTCCATTGAGAACTTCGTTAAACCATGTAAAGATCCGTTAGATCCTCTACCGTCTACCGTTCCTGATATATCGTAACTATCACAACCGAAAGCTCCCATGTGTTCGTTCGCAGGATATTTAACACCGTTTTTAATAATGATCTTATTTTGCATATGCTGAGGTGGTACCCAACTTATTTTGAATCTACCTTTTGGATCTGGGTAGAAAATTACTTGTGTATCTTTCACTCCATTCACCCATTGAAAATTACCGGTGTTAACGTTTGTTGTACTACCTATTCCTTCGTTATAATCTATTTGCTCGTATATTTTAACAAGATTGAAGATGCTATTTTTAGATTCATCTCTAAACGCGTGTTCAGTAGTTCTTGGAAATTGTCTGTAAAATTCATTTAATCCATCTTGATCAGATTTTAATCCTTCTACTTCGTTGTTCCAATGCTCTATTATACCTACATCTATTAATTCACCATCTGGTCCGAGGACATCATTATCTGGATTATCGAAGACTGGATATCCATGCTCGTCAATAAATCCTTCGTAGTTCCATTCCATTGGGATAAACAAAGAATAT
>Ga0208299_1001207_pt1 | contig 19943 bp, 23 predicted proteins | sample 15_taG_FD_184089 | JGI IMG/M metagenome (GOLD analysis project Ga0208299, IMG submission 184089) | Marine viral communities from the Subarctic Pacific Ocean - 15_ETSP_OMZ_AT15312 metaG (SPAdes) (version 2) | ecosystem: Environmental > Aquatic > Marine > Oceanic | place: Pacific Ocean | collected...
TCTCATAATTTAACCCAACTCGTCTGCTCTTAATAATGTATATGTCATACTTCTTTCACCAGTTTTGTATCCACTTGGATAATTCGGCTTCCATTTATCTGGTGGTCCTTTGAAAGAGGGGCCTGCTTGGGTTGCGTTCAACGAGATAAAGTCCATAAACTCTGAATGTTTCGAAAAAATCTGACATCCCAAAGATGCAGCACGGTTGAAGGTTGCTCGTTTTTTCTCTCTGTTTGGTGAGCCATCGCCCGGTTTGCCTTGACCTGTTTTGTGTATATTTAGACCAATACTTCCCTTTGTGGCATTTACATAGGAATATTGTCCATCACCGTCACTGTCTCGGAAGTAACCAGTTCTTCCTGCTCCCATTGCTGTGTGGCCAGTTTGAATCTTCTTCCGATATTTACCACATTTATGACATCTTATTTTATGGGACCCTTTCCATTGACCCTCTTGCATAATCGCTAGCCGACCGGGGTCTCCTCCGGGTCTTTGGTTCTTAGCGGTGAGAAACTTTGCCCCGGGTTTTGTTGTTGCATTCCATTTGAAAACATCCCAACGATCTGGACCATTTTTTGGGCCCTGTTGTAAACCATAGGCCATGTTCATACATACATACTCAAAATCAGAATACTTGCCCGGACCACCGGTTCTATCTCTAACACCAATCATATTATACCTATCATCCCAAACATGATTTTCAAGTTTAGCGAAAGTTCTTTTAAACATAGCAACAGTTGCATTCGCGGTGGCTGGGTCTAGTTTTCCATTCTCTGCTCCTAAATTTGCGATAGCCATTGGGGTCAACGGACCAACATAAGGATTTCCACCACCGCCGCCCATCTGTAGGTTTTGCAGCATTGCTGCACTTATCCCTGATGTTTGATATCTTAAACCATCAAAGTTGGAATTCCTTTGGGAGCCTTTTTCATAAAAACAAGTTACTATATCTCCAGCATTTGGGGGTGAAGGTTGACCATCAATCGGAACTGAAGATCTAGCCCATTCGCAAAATTTTAAAGCGTATGAACGCTGATCTGGTGATATATCTGGGTCGTTCGGATGAGGATATGTCGCCCCTTTTCCACTAGAAGTCTTTACTAATATTTCTAAGTAATTCTTTCCGTTTATCGTAATAATCTTGGAATCAATCGCATCAGTACCTGCACCTGTTGCTTCACCGGTTCTATTTCCGGAAATAACCTCTGCTTCGAAATTAGCATCTTTGGTTGAATCAAAATGTTGAGCAAAAGATGCCTCCTTCATGCTTTCCATGGTTAAGTGAAAACTTGCCTCCGGGCCGCTTGCTATTTGTGATTGAATTTTTGGATTAAGTTGGCTAGGTGAATATCCCATTGTTAATCGTTCTCCTCCTGTTTTTGTATTTGATCAAATATTTGAGCAAAGTCTTTTTCAGAAAGTTCGTCAGACTTTTCCTGCTTTGACATAAGGCCGCACAATTTTACTAACTGCTCGTTTGATCTCTGTAGTGTTTCAACATACTTGGCTAATGTCATGCCTATATCTCTATGCCTTGCTTCATCAACCGCAAGCCACTTTATAGCATCGTCTAACAACTCGCGAGTTATTTCACGGTCGTCTTCTAAATTTTTGATTGCTTTTTCTATGTGTTTTTCACTATTCATATAAGTAACTAGAAATTTGTTAAATTTTACCATTATCCCAGTCAGTTTTAAATTCTCTGTATCTGGATCTCATTTTGTTTAAATGAGTCACAATCTGCTTTGTGTTCATTCCCGTAAGTTCTCTAAGATATAAGTAAACCGCTTTTTTATTAAAAATTTCAATTTCTTCAACGGAAGATAAAACAATTTTTACTGCTTCATATACTTTTTTCTCGGCCTCTTTTTCAAAGTCAACTTCCCAAGAGTTGATTTCTTCCCACAAGTTCTGCCAAAATTCTTTAGCAACTCTTTCTTTATAATATTGATTCCCGGGATCAACAAAATTAGTCTCCAGTTCTAGTTCGGCTTCTTCATATGGGACTTCGCGTTGTAGGCGCTTGGTGTTTCTCTTTACTTTGTGGATGAACCAATTCTTAGTTATAACACTAAAATATGAAAACGCTTTTGATCCACGATTGGGGTCATATTTGTCTAAAATGGTTGTAAGCCATACTTTACACTCCATTCGTAGTTCATCAATGTTGGGGAGAGAAGTGAATTTATACGAGAATACAATCTTATCAACCATCTGATTAAAGGCTGGCTGGATGAATGTTTCATACAACACTTCTTTTTCTGCTCGGTTTTCTGATGTGCAGTATCTAAGAATTGCGTTTTCGTGATCCTGCGTAAAATACATCTTTTTCTTGGGTTGTTTCATTTTCTTCATTTTCTTCAATTTCGAGTTCCTTTTCGGTTTCATATTCGATTTCTTCTGTTTCGTATTCGATTTCTTCTGTGAGTGAGATAACATCACCATATTGGTCTCCTAATAACTGTATTAATGATCTAGTGTGTTCCATTAAAAATTGTAGAGTTTCATCTCCATAGAACGCGTCTAGACTGTGAACTTTTTTTAAATGATCGCGATAATTATCAATAATATCTAATAAATCATTTATATTTTCGGAAATTATTAATAACCTCCGGCTTTGGTTTATGGTTAGCCACATCAAAAGAGCATTAAGCGCTAAAGATATAAACAAAGCAATTCCTAACCACATTTCAATTGTCATCTCTATAGTACTCCTTTGAGGCGTTTTTTTTCATATCGTTCAGAACCTCTCTATTTGCCTCTATGGCGGCATTGGTTTTTTCCCCTACCTTACCGGCCCTTGGTTCCAAAGAACGCTTAATATAAGGCATTTGCGGCACTCTATTGAGGTCTCCCGAGGGACACAGTACACACTCAGTATGATTCTCCATCATACCATGGTGCACTTCAAAGTGCTCCTCGCAAACATTACATTTGTAAATGTACTTAGGCATTATTGAACACTCGTTTCAATTTCTGCTTCATATGCCCCAGTTGGTGATTCTACCATCGGCGGGTTCATTACTACTAACTCACCTGAGTCGTCGACTTGAATATCAAATTCTCTTAAGACTGGGACTATATCGCTCTGGTCCATTAGAGATTTTTGGAGCGCCAGCATAATTGCTCCTACGGCTTGGTTTGATAATGTGTAATTCATTTTTTACTCCTCGAAAAATTTATCTGAATTAATATTTTTGTCGTCTATGAATAGATCATAAACCGGTTTGCCCATCATGAGCCCATGACATTTGACACCCCATCTTTGAAATTGTTCCATTGTGGTCTGTCTCCAGTCAATCCCCGAGCCGGTTCCACGCGCAGTCCAATAGACAATAGTGTTACCTTCATCATATAGTTTGTTAATTTTTTTAATTCTCTCAGGCATCGGTTCAGCCCTTGAGTAGTCTCTATCTTCCGGAGACTTACAGATTGTCTCATCAATATCTACATATATTACCATTGTATTGCATCCCACTCTTCTATTTCGAGATCTCCTAATCTTTCCAAAAGATTATCGTGATCCTCTTTTTTTAGTCCCACCTTTTCCCAATGGAACTCGACATATAGTTTGTTTATAAACTTGATCGTATCATCGTCACACATTCTGTTTAAAACTTCATACTCGGCCCCCTCTATGTCCATTTTTAAAATTATTTCATCTTCGGGTTTGAAATTATCAAATAACCAAGAACTAAAGTCTATCCCTTTCACTTTTAACTCGTGAACTATAACATTCTTGTGATTCAGGGCCTTTGTTTTGCTCAATGTACTTGCTCCACTTTCCTTGCCGGCTTGTCTATTCTCAATTTGATAAAACACCAACTCTTCATCGTTAATCCATACTGCTTTCTTGATCAGGTCAACATTTAAGTCATCATACCATGCATCAAAAACAGGGTTAGGTTCAAAACTATATATCTCATATTCTTCTTCTTTATCATATAATCCACGAAACATCCTAACTGAACAACCATTGTTCCCTCCACAATCTAAAAATATTTTTCTCATCAATACACCCCAAAAGCAACTGGTCTGTATTGAGATGTTAAGGTTCTTCTATAAGAACCTTCAACACCTAGACCTCTCTTATGAAGAGAAAAAGTATTTGCTGCTAACAGTGTGTTTTTTTTGCCAGCCATAGCCAATGGGGGTTCATACCCTAGTCTTTTCACCTCTTCTTCTTCCTGTTCAGTCGTTGACCGGTCATAAACCCTGAACGAACCATCAGAATCACGGGTTAACAAAGAATTTTCAAAATCCCACTTAAGTCTTTTTTCATCACATATATGTGATCTTGGTACCACGGATAAAGGGCCTTGGTCCATTTCTACATCCTCTAAATAAAGCCAAAATTTACATGTTGGCTGGAAGGTATCCGTGTGTAACTTGTATTGTATGTCCCCTTTCTCATGAAAGTGATTCCAGAATTCCGTTCTTGGGATGTTATTAGGGGCATCTTCTGAAAAGTGGTTCACACGTGAACATTCCATTATTAGATTATAAAAATTATAATTCCTATTAAAAAACCCAGATGCATCGACTTGTTTTTTTACACCATTTGGATACTTTGGTAATATATGATTATCAAACGTAGACTTAATATTAGCAAATTCCTCATCTGAGAGAAAGTTTTCTATCAAAAGATACCCTTGTTCGTCAAAAAGTTTTGATCGATCATTAGATATGTTTGTTCTAGTCTTGTAAATCCTATTTGCTAATATTATACGATAGACGTGTAATCCCATCTTATTTAATCTAATATTATTGATATATTTTTCGTTGCTGTAGATCCTTTGTATAAGGTTTTCACTTTCTTGCTTTATAGCACTTTCTATAGTATCTATATCGTTCCCAACAATAGAACGAAACAATTCCCTATCTTCGTTTGTTAAAAAATTAACGCTGTTTTCAAAATATACTATTTTCATCTATTAATACCTCTTATCTCACAATTGCGTAATCGCTTCTTTTTTTAGAGATATAATTTATCTCCACATTATTTTCCAACATATGTGTTCTAAACTGGTGTTCTATACTATCACCCCATTTTTTCCAGTTATCTACGTATTTTGGATTCGGAGGATACGGCTCTTCCAAATCAGCAAGAGAACAGAAGATATCCATAACTTCAGGTGTACACAAAACGAAACCATCACAAAAATATTCATCCATAAATTCCATCGGAGGAGTACAAGGGAATCCGCCAAAGACAAAGATCTTATTTTTTAGCCCACTTAAGCCACCGACTTGTCTAAGGAGGTATTCCACATCTATGCGGAATGCGCAGTTAAACTCAAACCTAGATCTTATAACAATATCGTAGCGAGTTTCAGATTTTTTCATTAATTCGTTGCAACCCTTTAATTTATGAAGTTGTCTCATTTTCATCCACTGCCATTTCGACATATTAAGGTCATGGCCTTGATTTACTATCTCTTCTTCTTCAATTGTATAATTTTTTAATCTGGTACCATATAATTCTTTGAGGATACTTTCAATTCTCTGTTTTTCAATCTTATATATGATACCATATGTTTTATAATTTTCTCTCCAGCCATAGCCTCCCGGTAAATACTCGTAAATCTCAGAGTCTGGTCTCATATTTAACAGGGTATTGTCTTTTTGACTTACAGCATCAGATGTATAACAAAAAATATCGGGAGTATTACAATCAATAAATGCTGTTTTCTGATTATTGTGGGCTTTGTATATACCGCCTATTTGGCCTGAATAACATAGTGCTATTTTCATCTTTTAATCCAATTCATATTTTTTTACATTTCTTTCCGGTAGAAAGGAGTGCGCGTTTTTTGTATGGTTTTCATGTTTTTGAAGTGAAGGTCTTAAAAACATGAATATTGCTTGTCGTGGGTTCTCTCCTGCTAGGGGTATGGTGGCTCTATGTATTATGTTTGGAGTAAACACAAAATGAGATCCGCTTGAGCCGGTTAAATTAATAAACTTACCTCCATTTTCTTTTATTCTACCCAAGACATTTTTTGGTATTCGGGTTTTTGGAAACACAGGTGGTGGAACTCCCTTTACCGCTGATGGGTCCAGTCGATATGTGTCAACCACCGGGATACTATTATCAGGCGATGATAGTATTTGTAAACAGCCATTGTTTTCATTAACGTCGTTTAAGTAAATCGCCATTTTTATAAACTCTTTTGGGCAATCATCATAATGCCATGTCCAAGAGGATTCATCTGTAACTCCAGCACGATTCTTGTAAGGATGTATAAACTCTATTTTAAGATAGCAGCCGAACACTGATCTTTCTATTTGTGGGACCACTTCTTGACAAAAATTCTCTATTTCTTCTATATGTTTCCACTCGTTTAAACGGGTAGCCCAATTGTCGTCATAACATCCGGAAGAAGCCTCAAAACATTCATTTATTTTATGCGACATTTTATTAAAATTGTCCATATCAAAATTTAAAAAATCCGAAACTGCTGTCAGATCATAAACAGATACCGTTGAGGGCCCGAAGGCCACTCTGCATTCTTCATAGTGTTGTTTATAAGTTTTCATTTGTTTCGAAACTCCGGCGATTCACTGCAATTCGTTTCTAGTAAATAAGGAGGATGCATCGCATCCCAGTCTACCAACTTAATTCCTCTTTGAGTTATTAATTTTGCAAGGTTAGCAGCCAAACTGCTATACTTTGGTTGATATGTAAAGTGCCACTCTACCCAGAATTCATTAATATAATCCATAGTATTCTCGACGAGCATTTTCTTTAATATCTCATATTCAGCACCCTCAATATCCATCTTCACTACTATGTAATCATCCTTGTTAAAGTTTGAAGATATCCAATTACTAATATCTATTGCTTTAACTTTTATTTCTTCCGGAAGCCCAAAGTGCTTCAACCATTGGGGTCGGCCTGATGTTTTTCTAATATTTCTTTGATGTTTTTCTTCCAATATAGAACTACCACCTGTGGCTCCATGGTTATAAAAGGATATTTCCCCTTCTTCAATCCATACTGCTTTCTTGTGAAAAGTGGCATGACCTACTGGGTGATACTTTTCCAGATTAGGGTTGGGTTCAAATGAGTGTATTTCATACTCCTCTGCATCTTCTATTATATCTAAAAATTTTCGAACAGAACAACCATCATGAGACCCGCAGTCTAAAAATATTTTTTTCATCTTGTTCCCCAAAGTTTTTCGCAAAGTTCAAATTGCCATGGATAATCGATATCTAAAACTTCCTTTTCTTCAACAGGAAACAACTTTATATCTCCGGATTTATTGAAGTCGCCCATCCAGATACCCTTGCCTATCTTATCTAAGCGACCAGCGTATAAACAATGCGCCGCTTCGTATGTCACTCCCACAGTTTTTGTATTCATCACATCTTCTGATAGTGGAGTTAGCAATGTTTCAGATTGATCCCAGAAGTAATTCTTTTTATGCATTACCGCAAACATTCCTTCTTCATCACAATTCTTGTAGGCTTCAAAAAATGCATCAATTGTTTCTGGTTTGAGAAAGGGAACACATGCGTTTATCAATATAACGTATTTGTGAGGTAATTGATCCCACCACTCGTACATCAGGGTCATGGGGGTTCCTTCTGAATTTGCCGATCTTTTAGATCTATAAAACACATTTACCTCATGATTGGACCCTATATTCTTCAATTCTGGTTCGTACGCAGACAAATAAAAATTTTCAATCGGAAATGATTTACACTGTTTAACTTTTTCTAGAAAAATATCCGTCAATGTCGTACCGGCGAAGGGTTTTATCATTTTTTGCGGAATTCTTTGAGAGCCCAGTCTGGCCTGTATAACTACTGCTATTTCACTTGTGAATTTCATTCTTTACCTCTTTTAATATACCGGTATATATACTTTCTTTGTGATCATCTGATAGGTTTTCGAACTTGTCCGGAGCAAGCCCTAAGTCTTTTAACATGTAACGATAAAATACCCTCATTTGTTCACAGAACATCTCTGTGTTATTGAATGGTGGTGCTTTCTTGGTTTCTTCAAAACAGTGAGAATCTGTCTTAAAACCATCAAGGCCAATGAAGTGTATCTTATTTGCACCCATCAATTTTGCTAGGGTGCAAGCACGTGCAACATATCCAAGTCTTGAAAAGTATCGCGTCAAATAAATAAATGTAGAACTATGAAACGTTTTGAACCTCAACAATTGAGACGCACTTCTTTTTGTTGAATGCTCAAAACCAATAATGGTGTTGTGTTCCTTAATAAAACTTACAAACTCAGGATCATTAAGACTTACTTCATCACCAATAAGAGCCAGATGAACTTTTTGCTTCTTGAGAAGACTGTTTTTATAAAAATGATTGCAACTAAAAACATAATCATATGATGATAATATTTCTTCTGATAGTGTGTTGCTTGAAGGTCCGCCGCCAACTACTATAACCGATTTGTCTTTAATTCCGGAATAGTTTAAATTGTTGGTGATCAACAATTCATCAGTTATGGTATATCCGGAATATTTTTCCGAAATAAAAACAGAATTAAAAAATGTGTTATACATTTTTTCTGCATAATGATGAACCCACTGATCCTTGGTCGCATTAAAAGAAAACCAACCACCTTGGTATATGTCTTTTCTATACAAATTCAAAGTTTTAGTATCCTCTCAATTTTTTTCTAGGGGCTTTTTCACCCTCTGTTACACGCTTGATACCATCGCCTAAGGCTATTTCAAGTTCACGGATACCCTTGACCATCTTTATTAACCCTTGAGGCTCTACAGAGGCCATATGGTCCGATCCCCACATTGTTCTATCTAATGTTATATGTCTTTCAATGCAAGTTGCCCCAAGATATACAGCCGCAACAGAAGTTCCCAAACGAAACTCATGACCACTGTAGCCAACATCACAATTATATCGCTCTTTCAGAGTTTGGATACACTTGAGATTTAGATCTTCTAGTGGGGCGGGGTAGGTTGAATTGCAGTGTAACATAAGCGTATCAGCGCCGTTAAGCCACTCTACGGCTTGGTCTATCTCTGCATAGGTACTCATACCTGTAGAGAAGATGACTTTCTTTCCTGTGGCTGCTGAGGCTTTCATAAGGGCTTCATTAGTTATCATTGCTGAGGGTATTTTTATAAAGGGTATATCATATTGCATAAGAAAATCCAAACTATCAAGGTCCCATGGAGAAGCAGACCATGCTATCCCCTTTTCCTTGCAATAGCGATCAATTTCGTCATATTCCGGTTTCTGAAATTCCATGCGGTATTTATATTCTATATAAGTCATGGTTCCCCACGGAGTATCTCTCATCTTACCTTTTTGGTGTTCCGGTACACAAACATCCGGATTTCTTTTTTGCAGTTTTACTGCATCACAGCCGGACAGTGCGGCCATATCTATAAGTTTCTTTGCTATCTCCATGGATCCATTGTGATTGATCCCGATCTCTGCTATAATGTAAGTACTCATTTTAATAATCTCCTAGGAACTGTTTCGTGTACGTATGAATTTTCATTTGCTACAAAAAGATTAATACCTCTGCTTTGTAGCCAATTGTATAAGTGTTTAGTTGTTTCAATGTTTAGTTTGATTTCTTCCTGTTTCATTGGGTCTGCTGGTCGGATTAAATTTTTGTTTTCATAATAATGGTTAGATATAGTGGTTCCCGGTTTTTCTAGATCCCAACCGATTGTGTGGATGTTTTTAACTCCCAAGTGAATAGCCATGTAAATAACGACCTCAGTCATCATTCCGGGGCCCCATGGTCTGTTTAGTGTGTTTTCAAATAAATATTTATCAAATTCAAGCGACTTACAAATCGATTTAGAAAAATCTTTATCATCCGGGATAAAAGTAAAAATATCGTATTCTTGTTTATTACCCCAAACATGATGGATCATTGTTAATTCATTTTCTGCAGAATTCGTTACAACAATGGGCCTGTTTTCGGTGTAATCATATGGTTGGAAATTGTTCGCATTAAAGAAGTGGAAATCAACCAAATCGGGAACATAATCAAACGATTGTTTTATGGCAAAAACCAGTTTTCCTTTTAACTTTTCTCTTAAAAAATCAGGACTATATTGCTTTAGGCTAGGCCCACAAGATATAATATAACAATCGTCATTTTCGTATGAATCTTTCAATAACTCAATTTTTTTATTGTTTCTGGAGTATGACCTTATTTCTTTATTAAGATTCGAAAATGATGTTATCGTTTCTTTGTTCACAATATCAAAAAACGCATGACCTATTGATTTTAGATCAAACCCTGACTTGTCTACCTGTTTCTTTGATTCAATCCCCATGTCGGCTAATTTTTGACGGTCGGTTTTCCAGATGTTATATGCTTGTCTTAACTTTGATCTTAAGTCGATGATGTCTGGTTCGTACCAGTTCATATCATAGTCATAGGTTGGGTCCCCAACATACGGGTGATCATAGCCATTGAATAAGAAATTATTGTCTGGTTCGATATAATCAGTATGACCACCAAAGTTAGGAACAATTACTGGTTTTTCATGCATTATTGCCTCTGATATAGTTAAACCAAAACCCTCTCCTCTCGTGGCCAGAGCAAAGACATCAGACTTCGAATATAACCATGAAATATTTTCAAACGGCAAAAGGTTGCATAAAGCAACTATCTTTGCATCAGATGGTTTACCATTCTTTAGGACACTCTTTTTGGTTTCGATAATAGAACCTTGAACATGTTTTGATTGTGTGTTCATATCGAACTTGTTAACGTTCATGGCGCTTATATAGGTCTTTATTATTAATATTGCCTCAGGGGTATTATTGAATTCCATACAAAATGCTTTCACTAAAGCATCAAAACCTTTTCTATGAATCCATTGGGACATAGAAAAGGTTACGAACATATTATCCAAATTAAGAGGGAATGCCTGTATCGGTTTTGGGTCAACAATATTTTCACTAATTACATGCGGCAGGTAATAAGATTTTAACCCTTCTGCTGAAAAGACTTCTTGATTCCACTTGCAGGGCACTATTGTTGCAGTCGTTTTATATTTTCTGTGTAACGATGACCATACTTTTGGAATTTTATTTGATTCCCACACGGTCATATTAACATTTCTGGTGGCATTCAATAGTAATCTCTTAAATGCCCTCCACTTAGGATCATTTGTTAATGCGCCATCACCGTACATTAGCATACCGGTAGGCTGGTGCCATATTAACAAATAATCTTCTTTAATATACTCATCGAGAGTTCCCAAGTCTATCTCGTACTTACTAATAAGTTCTTCTTGTTTTTGAGATATTTTACTAACATCTTCAACAGCAATAGATATAATCTTAAAATCAATATCATATTGATCAATTACTGAATCTATTGCTTCTAGATAAGACCTTGCTGCTGAAGCATAGCCGCTACTGTCTCTGAATTGGCTAGAATAAATTACTTTCATAAAACTATTATTTCCGATTCTGTTTCGTTATTCAACTCCAGAGCATTGATGAATTTTTCGTATAAAACCTCATCACTAAATTTTTCTTCAATTATTGTTTTGAGTTCATTCGCAGTTTCTTTTGCTTTGGCTAAGTTCTTTTTTGTCTTTCTCAGACACATCTTATAAGACCCTTGATTAGCATATGCCCACATTGAATCTTCTCTAATTACACCTTTCCAAACGGCGGATTTTTGCACTGGTTTCATTGTGTATTTCACTTTTTGATAATAATCTTTTCCACCATGGTGCAAAAAGTCTAACTGGCCAGACCAGCCAACTGTTATAATGGGCATACCTTCACGTGCAGCCTCGAACATTGGTAATCCATACCCTTCACCGTGTGCAATATTAATCATTGCTTTAATATTTTGATGATTATACATCCAAGTCATATTACCATTAGTTAAGTCTCCATGGAGGAGATATACTTTACACTTCCTATCTTTGTATTCGGATAAAATATTTTTAATTGTTGCTTGGGTGGCTTCATAATCCATAATTGAATTGTTACGCATGTTTGTCTTTACTATTAGACCCACTTCTTGATCAATAAATTCTTCTACCCACCAAGATATAGCGTTATTAAAATTCTTACGTGGACCCATTTGAGAGACTATCAAAAAATTAAAATCATATTCTAATTTTAGATTCTCAATTTCTTCTGGTTCTTTTCTTTCCGTTGACTCATGGGTTACCTCAATAGGTGTAAGCAATTCATACGGGACTTTCTGACCAGTTGATTGATTTAAAGCAGTAGCAGTCGTTCCCTTATAGGTTTTCTTAGAATGACTGGATACCACTAAAATTTTATCCATATCATTACCTTTCTGCAGCCAAATAGGCGCAACTTTACTAGTTTCCATGCCGGCTGTAAACCCTATATTGATTGGTGCTATTTTTTCAAATTCATTTGGGATTGTAATTTGTAAACTAATGTCTGGTTTGAATTCTTTTTGCTGAATTAAAACTTGAGTCTCTCTAATTTTACTATCCATCCAAGTGCGAAATTCGTTATCTTCCCATATCCACCCAGTTTGACCCCATGGGATTGGCTGGACATATATATCATACAAGTCTTGCCGCGACATTAAAGCACGGAGTGCAAAACGAGACTGCTCACCATATCCGGATTGAGATAAGACTGGTGCTCTTACAAATATCTTTTTTTTCATGCTACCTCTCTAAATCTGATATTATTTGATTTCTTTCTTGTGTCCCAAGAGCCTTGTTCTTTATGAACCTTAACCATCAAACGAACCCATTGGTCTCTAAAGTTTTCAAAGTTATAATTGTTATTAACGTGGGATTTTCCAAGTTTGCCCATTTCGATCCTAGACTCTGTCGACATATTATATATTTTATTAAGCGCTGCTTTAAAATGAGAAGCACTGATTCTGTCTTCGTAAATGTACGGTACACTTTGAGAACCAATGATTGACTTTGAAGTAGGGAATATTGGGACACCACACTCACCTTCTGGGCTGATGACTTGTTCTTGCAAGCCTCCGGTCATAGTTGCTATAATTGGTGTACCACAAGATAGCGACTCCAAAGTAGCCAAGCCAAAACCTTCAGCATCAGATATGTTAATGGTGCAGTCAGCCAAGTGATATATGATGAACATATCTTCTAGATTTAGTTTATCAGTTGAAAAACTAATCTCATTATTTTTTAAACCTAAGTGTTCAACTATATGAACCAAGTCCTGCCCATGATTATCATTTGGGTCTGTGTGCATTATTAATTTCACTTTATCGTGCAGGCTATTCTCCTCCATCCACTCATTAAACCACCAAACTACTGTTCCGGACTGCTTCCTTCTCGCGTTTCGATTATTCCACAAGAAGATAAGTTTATCCTGATCTTCTTTTGGTAGTAATTTTTCTCTAATTTTTTTTCTCTGTTCTGGAGGAGCATAGGTGAATACTTTTTCATCAACCGCATGGGGTATATAGCAAGAGTTAACCTCTGGTGCAACATTCTTAACAATATCATGAGTTAGTTTTGATATACAAGCAATGTAATCGTTAGAGTCATAATATTTTTTATTGAACATTGGGTATGGATAGTTGTCCCATACATGATAATATACTATTGGACACAAAGGTCTAATTTCATTTTCTATATTCCAGAGCCAGCCATAAAATCTTGGGTCCGTCATTATCCAGACAATATCTGGTTTTTCATTTCTAAGAATCGATCTTATTAATTCTTGTGAACCATAACCATCAACCGGAAAAATTTTCCAATCATTACCATATGGATCAACATTGACAAGATCATAATTTTTATGTTTTATCGCTCCACCTAAAGAAAATATTTCAAATTTTCCTGATTCCAATAAAGACTGACAAACATACTTAGTTTGTGTACCAACTCCAGATGGAGATAATGGGTGATCACTAATTGTTAAAACTTTAATTTTTTTAGTCATACATATCCTTAGTATTTATTTACCTATAATATAACACCATAAGAATACAAAGTCAAGAAAAAAAATAAAAAAATTTTAAATTACTTTACCTTACCCCTACATCCATCGTATTTTCGAAAAATTTTATTGTTAATATATACCGTATTTAACGTAGTATTTTTCTATTGTAAAGTCAAGTCTTAATGATTTTTGAAACTAAGGACAATGCTTCGTGCCTCTAAACTCACATTTAGAGCAAGAATTTCTATTCTTTATTTTCAGGCCGGCTTTAATAGAACGACAACCGTTCGTCAAAAGTTTTGTAGCGTTGTTGGTTTTCCTAGACCCCGAGGTAACACGGAAAATCTCTACTCTATTATCCTTTGCTGTTCTTTTTAATAAACCAAAATGAGTCTCAACTAGGCCCGGGTCTATGTTGTGTTTCTTACAAAAGAATTTTTTATAAAGAGTTAATTGATATGTTACTAACTTCTCTGATCTTCTTTTAGCGTCCCAGCCCCAACTGCAAGACTTCCAATCAAGGATGTGATACTTACCATCTTCTGTTTTTATAACAAGGTCGATAAAACCTTTAAGGTGCCATTTATAAGTTAGTTCATCAATAGGGACATATAATTTTTCCTCAGTTGAAAATACTTCGTAGTTACCAAAGTGTTCCTTTAACTGAGGAAAAACAGAAGGGGAAATCTCTCTCCCCTGCTGTCGCATTTGTGTGATCATTTTGTTATCTGGTTTGTCATCCAGTTTCTTTAGTTCACACAAAAATGCTAAATCAAAATGCTCATCGTAATCAATTGGTTCTAGTTCGCCCTTTGCAATAAATTCACATACACTATGAATCGCTGTACCAAATGCAGTAAAAGCATTTCCGGTGAAACCATTAATGCCTTTGATATACTTAAGTTGGTGTTTGTGAGGGCACTCTGCCCACGTTTTCAATTCTGAAAACGAAATGTGTTGTTTTGTCATTAGTCCTCCAAATGAACAAGTTCATCAATTTTGGTATACAAAACTGGTGATATTTTCTTTAGTGATGTTTTGTCGCCTATAAAGTATTCTTCAAAACCTCTAGCAAAATACTCACTAACTGATGTTGCTGCATATGGTGATACAAATATATTAACCACCATTTGTTCTAGAATATCATAGCCTACGGATTTGTATAAAAAATTATCAATTTTTTCATCATACTCAATGTTTAAAACAAAATCCCTAGGAACATCTGTGATATTATTCAATCTCATTGTTAAGTTTTTTCTCTTGGCCATAAACTCTCTCTGTACCACACCGGATCCATAAATCAGTTCATCTTGTGATCTTTCCACAGCATGCGCCAGTTCGTGAATTATATCATCAATCATATCCATCTCTTCATCCTGTTCGTTTGTTACATAAATCGCACCATCTTCGTAATAAGCATTAATATCTCTTTTTTTCATTGCTGGAAATTGTCCTATATAGATGATATCAATTTCAGTAGTTAGATGAAATGGTATTCTAGCATTTATATAATTGAAAACAAAATCCGGATTAACGTTTTCTGGTAGTTTATCTTTTATATAAACATCCACGCCATTCATATTATACATGTCTTTAAATTTCCTTCCCTTGTTGGCAGATTCTACTATCCACATAATCTTTCCTCGTTAATTATTAATAATATAACATAAAAGAAACAAGATGTCAAATTATTTATTTGTCTTCATAATCCAGTCGGCAAATGGAAGGACGACATTCCAATTTGAATTTGGGTTTTCTAGGTGATGCCTCCAGTGCCATGGTTGATAATCTTTTGCCCACCTTGGGTTTCTATGGCCATAATTGTGGAGCACGAAGAACGCTATAACATAAACAACTGTAGCAAAATAGAACATACAACTAATATAAAAAATAGGGAAATGGATAATAGCAAGGAATAATAAACCAAACGTCTCGACGAAAGACATTCGAATATCAATAAAATTATTTTTTTTAGCAACGACATGGTGATCTCTCAAATGGTATGCAAAGAGACTATCTTTTTTCTTGCCTCTTACATGAAATAGATACTTGTGTACCCACCATTCTAAAAAACTTGCATAAATCGTTCCTAAAATAAATCCTATCATAATAATTTAGCGGCAGCAGTAGCCAGTCTTGAGCGCTCACCTTTTCTGAATGTAATATGACCCGCGAGTTCGCTTTCTTTGAACTTTTCGACAGCATACGTCAAACCGTTGCTTGTTTCGTTCGTGTAGACATTATCGATTTGCTCGATGTCCCCCGTTAAAACAATTTTTGTGTTCTCGCCAATCCGAGTGATAATCGTCTTGACTTCGTGGGCTGTGAGATTTTGGGCCTCATCTATAATTACAAACGCATTAGAAATTGAACGCCCTCTTATGTAAGTTAGTGCTTCAACTTCAATTTTTCCTTTCTCCACGTAGGCTTCGAGCATAGTGCGATCGTCCCCCATAAGGTGACGAATGTTGTCTTGTATGGGTTTGAGCCAAGGAAGCATTTTTTCTTCAAGAGTGCCCGGAAGGAATCCTATATCCTTTCCTAGAGGCTGTACAGGGCGTGATATGATGATCCGTCGGTATTGGTCACCCTTTCCCCCTAGTCCTTGTTCTAAAGCCGCTGCAATAGCCATTAAGGTCTTCCCAGAACCTGCTTTACCTATGAGAGAAACCAAAGGTATATCATCATCAAACAAAAGATCAAATGCGAATGACTGTTCTTTGTTTCGAGGAAGAATTCCCCACATTAATTCATTTTTAAGATCACGAATGTGCTTAAGGGGCTTTATATATTCTGTGAATCGAGCCAAAGCCGTTTTCTTTTCGTTACTTGAGGCAACAAGCATAACAAATTCATTTGGGTATAATCTGATTCCTTGCTCGGACACAACATCCTCGTCTAGATAAACAGAATCCCCAAGATAAAATTGGTTAATCAATTCTTCATCGACCAGCAACTGCGTAAACCCTTCGTAAATCTTGTCTGTGTTTTCAACGACTTGAGAATTACTATAATCCTCTGTTAGAAGTCCTAGAGCATCTGCTATAACTCTCATGTTAATATCGCGAGATACAACAACTGTCTTTCGTTTTGGATATTCTTTCTTGATTGTTAATGCAGTTGCTAATATAAGATGATCAGACATTTTATGAGATAGGTCTCTTGGGAGTTCATTAAGGGCTATTTCAGACGCTTTAATCACGCGGAGCACCCCTAACCCTTTGCCGATGCGAACACCGCGAGAAAGGCTACCAGCGCCCCTTAGAGAGTCAAATACTCTTATTGCTTGACGAGCATGATGCCCAACCGAGTCTTGTCGTTTTTTGTGCAAGTCTATTTCTTCTAAGACCTTGAGTGGTATAAAAATATCGTTATTCTGGAATTTGTATATACAATTCGAATCTGTTAAAAAGACACTAGTGTCGATAATAAAATTCTTTTTAGCCATATCTTCCTTTGATTACCTCTTTTATAAAAGGTTTTAGTTTTTGTTCTAACTTTTCGTTCATAGGATCATCTCCTCCGAACACTTTTTTTAATATGCGGTCTACAAGGTTTCCTGATTTGACAACGTAGTTTATTAAGGGTTTTTCATTTTCGTCCCTAAGTCGGCTTAACATTGATTTTACGTCAGATCCATCTTCTAGATTAAATTGGATGAAGGTCATACCATCATCGCCAACAAAATCAATACCCGAGTGGGTTGGGTTCATTTCTGATATATTTTGTATGGGTCTATTTTTACTTCGTTTATATTTATTGGCTTTAAATTTTTTAAAAGCCTTTGTAACTATATTTTTAAATTTTACTCTTTCTTGACCCGGAGTATTCCATAGCCAAGTTGTGACTTGCTGGAGGTTTCCAAATGTAGGTGTGTTTTCTTCTACTGTTTGGACCTCTGACTCTTCTGGTTCTTCTGGCTTTTCAGATGTTTTTCTAAGAAAATTACTTATAAACGTTTTATCGGTGATATCACCGGTGTAAACAAATGGATAACTCGAGTAAACAATATTTAATTGTTTAATAATTTTTATTATTGTACTCCGCCCTAGATCAACTAGTTTTTGTTGAAAATCCGCCAAGTCTTTTCCTGTACTGGCCGTACCAAAATAAGGACTAGCAGCCTTCTTGAGTTTTTTATAGTCCTCTAGATTATACCCGGGCAAAGCATTGAGGGCGCCTTGGTTTTCTTTTATTTTTTGTTCAGTTCCATACCTGATATACAAGTAGAGTAAATATTGGTATGCTCCGATGTCTAATTCTTTTATATTGGCTTTTTGTTTAATGTCGGAATAGTTGTATCGCATATTTAAAAATTTTGTAAACTCTACCGGTTTATCATATGATTTTGTTTCTTCCTTGGAAGAAGCAGAAGGGACTTTAAGTTTTTCTCTTAGTTGATCGTATATATGCACATAACGTTGCGCATTCTCTTTAGTCTTTTTCTCTTTAAATTTTTGTTTAAAATCATCTAATTCACTCATCAATGCGGGAATGGCTTTTTGTTCTTCTTTCAACAGATCATTAAACGACTCAGTATCAAATACTCCTTCTGTTCCAATGTATTCTTTAAAAGCATCATACAATTTCTTTTCTTTTTCTAGTTTTTGCCTTGCTTGTTCTTCAACGTCCGGAGTTTTCTCGGCCTCAGGTTGTTCTACTGGAACAAATAGGTCGGGGAAGAGTTTTTTTACTGATTCTGGTATTGGTGTCTCTTGTAATATTTTTTGCTTTATTCTTTCACCTTCTTTGGTGCCTACAGGTTTGACTAGTTGTTTCATTTTAGTCTTTAAATAATCCTGTGTCTTTTTTAATGTTGCTTCCGAGTCTAAGTTTAAATTTTTGATTTTTTCCTTTACTTCATCATCTGAGTTTGCAATTAAAAAATTCTTTACTGCTGATTTAGATCCCACAAACCATTTCGAAAACCCATCTATAATATTTTGGTCAACCCCCTCTCCGGCCAATGTACCTTGTATGTAGGTGTTTGCATCATCAACAAAGAAGAAATAATCTTCAAAGGCTTGTCTTATTGCGCTTTTTTTAGTGGATTTGGCTTGTTCTGGTGCTAAAGTCTCTTGTGCTGTTTTGAAGTCATTAAAATCCTTGAATTGTCTAAATATTTTCGAAACACGACCGACAGTTAACTGTTTTCCTAGAATCAACTTTATTTCATTTTCATCCTTAAAAAATACCTTTTGTTCTTCTGGTAAAGTTTGGATGACTTGTTTGATTTTTTCTCCGGAGGTTTTTACAGATTCAAAGATTTGTTGCAATTGAATCTTGATATTAACAACCTCATCACTTGTGAACTTCTTTTTTTTGGTAATCATTTTTTCTTCTGCTGCTATCAATTGCTTCAGTTTTTCATTTTGTGATTCCAACTCAGTTTTTATATTAAATAATTCTTCCATTATGGTGTCTCCGGATGCAGAAGTTCTAAGATAGAATAAACATCTTTAATTGATATATTGTCCGGAACATTTTTTGCCCCTAAGTCATTTAAGATTTCTTTGGACATATCAGATAATGTGCTGGTTGACGTGTATCCTCCTTTCTTTTTTAGGATTTCTTTTGCCCTCTCTATTAAGGATTTTTTTTCTGTGTTTATTATACCAATAAATTTGATTATTTCCACTATTGAATCGTTGCTTACTTTGAAGGTTGCTCCCCCTCCATTGATTTGGAAATCCTGATCGATAGATGTCGGAGTAGCACCCTTCAATGCTGACGCTATAGCATTATTGAGTTTTAAAAAATCTTGTTGGTTGCCTTGTGTAATTTTTGAATAGTCTTCGTCTTTTATAGAGTTAATCACGTTGAAAAAATTAACCAAACTTTTCTCTAATAGGTCTCCCGGGAGTAAATTGCCGGCGTCATCAACCTTTACATGGCGATGCATTCTCTTTTCTGTGTTTGTATTGGCCATAGCAATCTTTTGTAATTCAACATCATCTGAGTCTGCTGGTTCTCTAACACTGGCTGGTGTTTTTTTTATATTTAACTCATTGTCTATTTGTCGAACAATTTTGAGGATTGTCGTTGCT
>Ga0208299_1001211_pt1 | contig 19894 bp, 19 predicted proteins | sample 15_taG_FD_184089 | JGI IMG/M metagenome (GOLD analysis project Ga0208299, IMG submission 184089) | Marine viral communities from the Subarctic Pacific Ocean - 15_ETSP_OMZ_AT15312 metaG (SPAdes) (version 2) | ecosystem: Environmental > Aquatic > Marine > Oceanic | place: Pacific Ocean | collected...
AGCATAACCATGGTGACCGTGACGAGGATGGTAAGCTATTGCCTGTGATCAATACTGAACTCCTGCTCCGAATCAAGTATGATGAGGACGGCATGATCAATGCCAAGGAACTGTCGGAGATCTCCTGCCAACCCGAGGCGTGGATCTTTGGCTGCTCCATCAACACCGAGATACCAGAAGCATTCATCAAACTGAGGATCGAGAATGGAAGTCTCAATCACAATACCGGGCGCACCCATCGGCAAGCCCCGGATGACGCAGAAGGATAAGTGGGCACAACGACCATGTGTCATGCGCTACCGTGACTGGTGTGACAACGTGCGTGGCATCTTACTAGAACAGGGGATCATTCTCCCCGATGCATTCGAGGTGGACGACCTGTCGTGGACGGCGTACTTCCTCCCGCCAGTGAAGACACACACTGGTTTCAGACACAGCAAGAAGACCGGGAAGCAGGTGCGGACCTACCGTACACTGAAGAAGAGTGAGCGTGAGGCAATGATCGGTGAGCTACACCGTGTCGTGCCGGATAGAGATAACATCGATAAGGCGATACTCGATTGTCTCTACAAACAAGATTCAGGTATTGCCGCAGGTACCATAAGAAAGGCGTACTCATGGGAACCAAGACTGGAGATCGTAATCAGGTGAGGATTCGTATTCGACGCCTCACTCTCCGTGACCTCGATGAGGTGATGGATATTGAGAGACATTCCTTTGATTGTCCGTGGAGCTACGATGACTTCACTGCAAGTAAGCGGCGGCTGTCCGCACACAACAAAGCAATCATCATCGATAACGAGTTGGTTGGGTACTTCATCTACACCAAGCATCCGATCCACATCGAGATCAATAACTTCGCGATCCGCTGGGACTACCGCTGCCAAGGGATTGGCCGGCAGGTCATCGACTTCCTGATTGCAAACCTTGGCAAGGGTGCGCTCATATCCATGGTGGTTAGCGAGTACAACCTGGACTGCCAGCTATTCCTCAAGGCATGTGGGTTCAAGTGCATCGGTGTGTTGAAGGACCACTACGAGGAGGTCACTGCTGATGCCTACGAGTTCATCTACGACAACGATTATTGCTGGCCGGAGGTGAGCTCATGAAACACTTCCACGGTACGCCACTAGGTGGCACGAGGGACAGTGTCGCCCGCTTCATAGCATCAGGCAATCGTCACTTCCTGGTACCACATGCCAGGTCGGAGGACATGCCTGTGGTGAGCGAAGAGGCAACAGGTTTCTGCTTGGATAACTCGGCCTTCACTGCATGGAAGCAGGGATCGCCGATCACCAACTGGCAACCGTACTACGACTGGGTCAAGCTATGGTGTCGCAACCCACGCTTCGACTTCGCCATCATACCCGACGTGATTGACGGCTCCGAGGGAGAGAACAACTCGTTGTTTGGCGAGTGGTTCAAGCGTACGAGGATCGACGGTGGGTGGGTGGAGGGGGCACCTGTCTGGCACATGCACGAGTCGCTTGAGAGGCTGGAGTATCTGATAGGACACTGCCGTATCATCTGCGTCGGGAGCTCCGGCAAGTGGGAAACGCCAGGCACCGAGGATTGGCATGCCCGTATGCGTGAGGCAATGGCTGTCCTGTGTGACAAGGACGGTCACCCTCGCCGTAAGATCCATGGGCTACGGATGTTACGGCAAGACATCGTGGAGAGGTACCCATTCTACTCAGCCGACTCGACCAACGTGGCTCAGAACAGCCAGTTGATGCCCAGGTTTGGCATGTACCCCCCTCCAACCCAGTCTCAGAGGCGTGAAGTCATCGCTTCTCGGATGGAATCTACCCGGTCCCCGTCTACATATCGGGCACCGCAGGAGCAGACGACCTTGCTTTTCTAGTGGTTGGTGCTATACCATATGGGTATGAGAGATCGAGCCAACGCACGAGAGTACTGCTTCAAGAACTCATGGCGACTACGGCGTGACCGTAAGCGTGTGAGTGGGATGATCGATTACTCGGTCAACTACTTGCAGCATGGTCACAAACAGTGGGCACTCAAAGACCACCTGCGTCAGCACACCAAGGACAAGTACCCTGGCAACCCGGTCGTCGTATGGATACTACTCAACGTCATGCTACCAATCGTCATCAAGCTAGTGATGCGGTGGTGGGAAAAACGAAACCAATAGGAGCGATGCGTATGAGATCCACCCCCTTGTTCTTATGCGTGTTGCTCCTTGTTGGGTCAGCATTCGCGCAGGAAATTCAGTTGACTCAGCAGGTGATAGCCGCCTCGCCAGTCGATGCTGACGCCTACTCTTGGACCGTGCTAGTTGATGGTAAGCAGCAGGCTCAACCATCCAGCGATAAGAAGACGGTCATCGTCACCCTGCACGGCCAGCAAACAGTCACCCTCATTCTCTCGGTGGTGGTCGACGGTAAGCTGACGACGTACGTGACCGATGCGAACAAGCCGGGTCCAGTCCCTGACCCTCCTGTCCCCCCGGTGCCGGTCCCAAAACCAGACGGGGTGGAGAAGCTGGTCATCGTGACCGAGACAGCGGATCGCACGCCACCCCAACAAAAACTATTCGTGCTGATCCAGACAACATACGAGAAGTATCCAGTGCTGATCATCGACAAGGACTCGAGCCAGCCGAGCCTGAAGACAGCGATCGAAGCAGCCCGACTCAAAGGGCTACCCGCCGTGGTATCTTTAGACGGCGAAGGTGACGTGGCTGCTGTCATCCCACTGCCGGCTGACTACGCCAAATTCGTGGAGGCATTCGATGACTGAAGAAGATATCCGCTGGAGGATGGGACTATACACGCACCTCAAGTTTTCCTTTGGAGAACTCAAGTGGTGTTGGGATGACACAACTCGCGACTGGTAAATCACATGACTGAAACATACGTTGACTTTGCCAATGACCATGTCGACGATGGTCTATTCAATGGTGCCTTGCCTCGCGAGGATAACTACGGTGAGAACTTCCGCACGTTTGAATCGGAGTTCGAGGTCATACCTCGTGACCAGTGGAAGGACTTAGCCGCAGCGATAGACGACGCTGGATCTATCGAGGCTCTTGTCCAGAAGCTGAAGAACCAGGGGCGCGAAGGCACATGCACAGCCAACGAGGTTGCATCTGCCATCGAGGTGATCTGGAACCTGACGTTCGGTCCAAAGCATTGGGTCGAGCTGTCGCCCATCAGCTTATACAAGCAGTGCGGCACCAGTGCCAACTCGGGATCGTCTGTCTCATGCGTGGTGGGCACAGCACAGAAGCTGGGTGCCCTGCCTGTCGACAACGAACTGAACCGTGAGTGGATGGCGTCTGTTGGGCTTAACACCAGTCACGTTATGGATGCCGTTGGGTTCTCGCAGAGATACCCTCAAGACTGGGAGCAGACAGCCCAGTACTTCCGCATCGACGAGGTGTTCGACATCAACACCTTCGACGAGTTCATCACGGCTCTTCTCATGGGATTCCCCGTATGTTACGGACGCAAAGGTCACTCGATCCTGGGCGTTCGCCTCGTCTTCAGAAACGGTAAGCCTCACATCAAGTACCTCAATTCATGGGGCAACTGGGGTGATGAGGGTTATGGTTATGACAGTGAGAGTTTCGTCAGCGGTTCGATCCGCAAGTACGGTGCCTTCGCTGTTCGTTCAGTTCACGTCCCCGACTTCATGACAGGAGCAGCGTAATGTCCGCAGACATTCAGAAGAAACTACTTGCCGCAGCCGAGACAGCCAAGGGTGATGCAGAAGGATTCGACTTCACTACCCTTTGGCGTGTGATCGAGGAAGTCTTCGCCGATGGTGGCGTCACGCAAGATGACTTCCAGCCTATCCTTATCTTCGCTGAGCAGTTGTTCGACGCCTACGTCGTGCCGTACGACATCCCGTATCTCGGCAAGAGAGTTGAATCTCTCGTCGAGGAATCAGTACTCCGACCACTAATCCGTGTCGGCCTGGAAAAACTATTCGACGCTTACTTCGGCGAGTGAACTTCGCCAGCAGTCAGCGCCTTTCCCCCGAGGCGCTGACTGCTACTACCTACCTACCTCAAGGGGACGCTATGTTATTTGCACAAGCAGTGGAACTGGGAATCTTCGATGCCGTCGCTCAACTCGGAGCGGTGACCATCGTGTCTGGTCTACTGATCTACATGCTGGTCTACCATGGGCCACGCCAGGAAGCTCACCGTCTCAAGGCAGAGTCACGTTGGATCGAGACGCTGGAGAAGCGTGACACGATGAGCGAGAAGCAACGTGGTGACTTCACCCTGGCTCTAGCTGAGCAGCGTGACCACGACAGGGCAAAGCATGAAGCCAACCAGGAAAAGGTTGGTGGTCTTACCGATGCCATGAAAGATCTGGTGATAAGAATTGACCACTGCCACAAAGGGCCGTGAGCGATGCCCCCGCATTCGCATGATGTATCTCCTGCTAATCTGCTTGGGCTCAGGCACTGGCAACCCGTACGCGCACACCGTAGACAAGGTGGAACTCAACCACTACTACGACAACGACGGGCAACTCGTCTTCAGCCAGATGATCTACTACGACTGGTCACGGCAAGACAATCGGTTCCATGTGATTGCATGGCGGCTGTGCAAGTCTCGCGAGATGATCCCTCTCCGCATCCAGGGCACCACCAACTACAGGGCGATCTGGCGTGACGGTGACATCATCAGGCATACCCACACCACCCTCTACGTTGAGACGTGGACGCAGCACGACCCCGAGATCAAAGAGCGGACGGTCCTCCCAAAAGAGTACAGGAAGGGATTCATCAAGAGACGGGAACGGAACGATTGAACTTTCATCACGTCAGCAGGAACTATGTGCGAACTACGCCGGCAGTCACCATGCTTGGGCTGCTGCTTACCTTGACGCCATCAAGGTACCTCTCAGCGCCGTAGACTACGAGTCCATTGCTAACGAGGCACTCGTGATCGCAGCCTACAAGTTCGATCCGAGTAAGGGTGCGGCGTTTCCCACCTTCGCCACCCTCCTGATCCGCAACATGCTCAGGGATGAACTCCGTAAAGCTAGGGCAGACAAGCGAACTGCCAGGAGTTCACAATCAGCAACGTATGAGGTGGACTACGCCGGCGAACTGGATACCGCACTACAGATGGAAGCGGTAGAGGCAGCGATCAAGCAGTTGCCTGCACGTCACAGCCACGCAATGGTCTTACGTTACATGTTTGGGTATCGGTACCGTGAGATAGCTAAGGAACTTGGCGTGGCCCATGGCACCGTAGGGATCTATATCAGGGAAGGTCGTGCCCTTCTACGGCAGATCTTAAAGTGACGCGTTGTGCGTCGGCTTCTTAGCAGCCTGGGCAGTAGCCCGATCCTTGGCATTACCGTGGATGCTGCGTACCAGGGACTTCATCATGTTCCACTGGTTTGTCTGCCATTCGTTGAGGTCGGTACCCTTCGGTAAGTAAATATTCTCGAGCATGCGACCACCCATCTCCTTCATGAGGTTCGTCGCCGCTTCGCTGTATGCTCGATCGCGTGCGGCTCCGACGTTCACGCTGTTGATTCGTACGCCAGTGGTCAGGTTGATCGCCTTCTCCGCTGCTGTCTTGTGTGGGTTGGCGAGTCCTACTGCCGTGCTGACGTAGCGACTCACAGGTGACGACATCAACGCATGGTTGAGTAGCGTACTGTCGACCGTACCACCCGACGCTTCCTTCAAGTGGCTGAACATACCACTGAGCCCACGCGAATCAGGTCGGAAGAACGATTGATCGGTCACTGCTTCGAGCGGGGCCTTGAACAGTGGGTGGAGTTGACTGAGCATACTACGGCCAGTCGCCTGAACGGTGCCCATCGTGGTCGGTTTCCACGAGAACAGGTCGTTGAGGATCTCATGTGGAAGATCCATCTTCAGGAACTTCTGCCGGCCGTCGACCTCTTCACCCCAAGGTACCGCACCCAAGGCCTGCTCGGGTACGAACTCACCTTGTGTGCTGCTCGCCTTGATTGCCAAGGATGGGAGGCTGCTTCCAGGGTTCTGCGCGATGGTTCGTAGCTGATATGGGGCCATATGCCTGGAATAAGAATACCAAGGTACGACGCGCTTCATGAACTTTTTCTCGAACTTGGTTAGCTTTCCAAATTCAACGTGTGCGAGCTTTGATTCCATCGATGCAACGTGGGCACTCGCACCTTCCTTCATCTTGCGGAGGAACGTTGCCGATCGACCCACATCTTCAGCCAAACTATTGAGGTGTTGACCTACTTCAGCCGCCACAAAACCAGGAACCGAACCATCAGCCGCACGACCCGCACCACCTCGCACGTTGGTGATATGCACGTAGTCTCGGAGCCTACCTGCTGGCTGTGTTGCCGTCGCCTTACGGAACGGTGCTGTTAGTTTCTGCCAGGCACCAGGGACAACGTACTCACCAGCCTCGTCCACACCTTTGATCCCGAAGAATGAAGTCGACTGTCCGTGCCGACCACCGAAGAGTTGGCCCAACAGATCCGAGTCTAGCTTCTCCGCTGCTTCACCGACCAGTTCAGACGCTTCACCTACAAACTTAGGCGAGGTCTTTCCCGCTGCGAACATACGACGCAGTTCATCGGTAGCCTGGGCGTCGGTCAGCTTCATACCATGGAAGATCGGGTACCGTGCCGCACCTTTAACCACGCCACCCTGCACAAACCCTCGAGCATTGCCCCATGCATGCACCATACCCAAGACGTTCTTATGCCCACCGGCTACCGCATCCTGCCAAAACAGGCTGGTAAAGTTTCTCGTTAAGAAACTCATGAAAGGGCTGGTTACGTTCGCCTTGAAGATGTTCGTGAACGTGTCGTGTGCCTTGATGAGTGGGTTCAACGCCTTGGGGTGTTCCATCTTAGCCATAAGACCACCCGCATCCTCCACCACGTTCATCGGTACTACGATGTCGTCGAGTCCTGCGATGGCAGATTGGTAGGCCTGGAGTCGCTGACTAATCTGTGCGCCAACCTCATCAGTTACCTTCATGTTCGCCAGTTCCTTGCGGGCACCAGCTGCAACCTCCTTGTTTTTACTTCGCAGCCGACGTGCTATATCCTTCGGAGAGATGAGATCGGCAAGTTCTTTGTACAGTACGCTGGAACCCTTCTCGGCGCCGCCATCTGCAATGATCTTCCGTATGGTCGTGCTGTCACCCATCGCAGCTTCAACGATTGCATGCAAGGGACCGGAGCCTTTTGTAGCCTCGCGTGCTGCCTTGCTTCCGGCGGCCGCTTGGTCGGACATCTCCTTGGCGGCACGCACTGCTGCTTCAGGCCCCTCCTTAACATAGACCTCTAGGATCTCATAAGGCAAACGCATCGCCGCTGCCTTGGCCTTCGCCACACTCTTGCCGGCGTCTTTAGCTATCTCACCAACGCGATCAACAAGCGCATCGATCGCCTCTCTTGTCGGTGCGGGCGCGTTCACACCCTTCAGCATCTCGGCAACGTCGTCCCCACCCTTTGCTACGGCAGATGATGGCAGGAAGGAATCGTACACTCCCTTGTTCAGGTTAACATCCTGCACTTTATAGACCAACTCAGCAGTAGTTGGGTAAGCGCCAACGATCTCGCTTGGGAGGATTGATCTCCCTACCCTAGCCTCAATCTTAACGATGTCCACCTCGCTAAGAGGCACATCAAACGCAACACCAGCCTTACCGAACTGCATCGGTTCCGTACCAGCAAATACAACTGGTGCGTTTTCAATCGTATGGCCCAACTCCTTCCCTGTTTTGAGCCCATCCTTGAGGATTATGTCAATGCGTTCCATTGCCTCTGCACCATCTGCCCTGGTCAGACCGTGGTAGAGGCGTACATAACCTTCTTTGATGGGAATCTCGTCAAGGTGGGAAACAACGTCTTCCTTCCAGACGGGTAAGTCCGGTGCCAACTTCTCCTTGACTGCGTGCCTCGCTGCGTCAACGCTATTACCAGCAGCAGCAGCCTTTTCCCCGGCTTCCTCCACGGCAGATAAGAAGGCCTTCCTGCCAGTTGCTGCTTCATCCGCACCCTTCGCTGCGGCAGGTGCCGCTTTAGGTGCCCCAGCGTCGTAGTCGTAGTTCGGGTCGTATGCTTCAGGATTACCGCTCTCATCGAAGTACTCCCACTCGTCCGCTTCCTCTACCACGTCGTCCACAGCGCTGTCCGCACCCTTCGCCACGTCGTCCGCTGCTTCAGCTACGTCGTCCGCAACCTTCGATGCGGAACCGACAGTCTTAGGTGGAACGCGAGACGCAACCCCGGCTCCATCCGTGGCTACATCGTCTATGATCCGCACTTGATCCTTCACCGCATCAGCCATCATCTGTACTGCTTCGTCATCTCCGGCCCGCAAGATGTCTGCTGTCTCCTTGGTCAGCCCAAGGTCCGCACCAGCCTCCATGGCTTCCTGAAGTCCATCGGCAACCCTCGCATGTCTGGCCTTCCCCGTGATGCCACCCTTCGTCAACGCTTCGAGGATGGGTATATGATCGTCGAGTGGCGTCTCGCCCACCCGCCTCGCAGTGTTCGCAAACGACGTGTGGATTGCACGCGCATTCGTAATCTTGTCGCGTCCGCCGATAAGAGTTCGAGCCAAGTCATCGACGATTTTGTTGCTGTAATAGCCAATACCCTTCCCTCCATTACCTTCGGTGAATTCCTTGCTCAACTTCTGGATGAACTGGGTGAGCTCGTACGCCTGATCCCGCTTAGCGATCGCCACATCGTACTCACCACGTGAACGGCCTAGCATCTCGAGTACACCGTCGATCGCCTTGCTGTCGTCCAGTGTCGCACCAGCCTCTTTCAGTCCGCCGGCTACGCTGTCGATCAGTTCGTCTGCCAGCTTCCCTTCTGCCACGGTTGGATACAGGTATTCAGTCATGATCTTCGAGATGGGTTCATGACCACCGTTGTCCGCCATCGTCTTGAGTGCCTTATCACGGAACATATTGTTCAGCGACGTGGTACCACCAGGTTGTAGTTCGGTTGGTCCGACCTCCTTGAGCATCTCCTGCCGCTTCAGAGCATCTGCACCTGTCAGCGACAACGCCTTGCCGGTACCCACTGCCTTGCCGCCAACCTTTTCCACAGCCTGACGCGAGGCACCGTACAGAATGGTTGGATCCAGCAGTTCGGCTCGATCGATACCCTCACGGAGTTGAGCCTCAAGTACCTCCTTCACAGAGGAGTGCCAGCGATTAAGGATAGGCTCAACGATCTTCCGTGCTTGAGGATCGGCAATCTTATGTGCCTCGAACAGGTCGTCCATCGCGTTGGGGGACATGATACGGTCGATGACATCGGTCTTCATTCCTGGGCCAGTGAACTCAGCCATGCTCCGCAGCTTGTCTGGGTCGATGAACTGTCGGATAGCCGCATGATCTAGCTTCGCCAAGTCACCATACGCTTCGGTCAGGATCTGCGACTGATGCCGATCTAATCCTTTCACGTGGCGTCGCAATGCATCTTGCACCGCACCCGTACTTCGATCGCGTACAACGGTGTCGAACAGTTGGGACACAGTTTCTCCAGGTGACCAGTCTAGACCTGGAATCTTCCCGTACCTAGCAGTGTGTGCCATCTTATCAAGTGCAGCGACAGAACCAGTTGGAGTCCATGTCTTCAATGGGTTCATGAACGGGACACCAAAGGCCAGGGTACCAGCCAGGACATCGCTCGAGTCGTCGGCGAGCATCCTCGCTGCGTCACCCGCAGACACACCCATGCCCCTCAACGCCACGTCAGCATCGTGACGATACATCACCGACAGAGCGTCGTCCTTACCGGCTGCCTTCTTAATGGCGTAGCTGAGATTCTTTGTGGTAGCCTCCGCTGTGGTCAGGCCTTTGAAGACATCGATCTTCTTCGCAGCCCTACCAGCTGTCTTCGCAGCTGCCGTCGAGCCGCCTGAAAACCACGTTAACGGATCGGTCGCGATATCAATCGCCAGTCCGCCTGCGAAATTTCCCCAGTTATCCTTCGTGTCGGCCATCCCCCACTGTCGTAGCAGATCACGACCATAGACACGGTCCTCAAGCGAGAAGAGGTTTCCGAATTCACCACCACCAGCCGCAGATAAGGCACCTCGCACCGCAGCACCAGGCGTATCAAGGATCCCACCAAGCAGTTGCAAACCACTGAGGCCGACGCCCCCTAGTGAACTGACAACAGACTGCTCTTCTTCAGGCGTAAGATAGGGAGCTCGCTCTTCGGTAAGCAGGCCAGGTACCCCCGCTCGTGCCATGAGTGACGCAAGTGGATCCACGAGTTACTCCTATCTTTACTTTAGGCTGTCCAAAAACGCTGGGTACCAACTCGGAGTTGGGTAGTTTTGCAGGATCGCATCATTAGGAAGGAAACTTCCTGAAGTGAATCCTTGAAGACCAGTTGTTCCCAGCGGATTTAATAAAGTAGCACCACCATCTGGATTAAGGTAGGTTCCTGGCTTGCGCTTAGTGAGGAAGGCTTGAATCTCGGCTCGTGTCTTGCCGTGTTTTTGTGCCAGTTCTCTTACAAACTCAAACTTTTGGCTAGGTGGGTAACTGTTATACAGAGCATCCATGTTTGTAAAGTCAGCTTGTGACTGAGCCAACGACACATCTGACGCACTTGGCTGTGGTCCTTGTTTCTTGTCAAACAACGCACCAGCCGCCGCATTCTGCGCACCCGCAATAGCAGCCCGACTCGCGTTGTTTGCGGCAGCGATACGCTCTGAAGTCGCCTGAGCGTCACGACCGGCCTGCATCACCTCCTCGTGACGGTTCGCATCCTTCTGATCCCGACTGATACGTTCGGCACGTTTCTCGGCTAAGTCCTGAGCCAGAACACCAAGCTTGGCGTCGTCGGCACCCCGTGCAAGCAAGGCAGTGATCGCCGATCGACCACCCATCATTGCGAGTTTGTACTCGTCGGATGGACCTTGGTACCCGTACTGAAGGTTGTTCTGCTTACGGCGACGGTTCATGCGAGTTGCCTTGGTACTCTTGTTATCGGAGTACCGTTGCTGGATGTTAGCCTTGTCAGCTGCCATCAATGCTTTGTATGCAGTTTGCTCGTCCGCATCAGCCTCCTTGACTCGCAACGCTCGGTCGTCGTTGTCAGCCTTCATCTCCATACGTGCGAGACGCATCTCTTCAGCTGTTGGAGCAACACGTGTGCCACCTGCCTCGTCCAGCGGGCTACCTACTCGTGGAACGTATGCTTCCTTCTCGTTATTGCCAGCACCTCGAGCGGGAGCTAGGCCTGGATACGTGAGTCGATCACGTTCGACACGTCGTTGCTGCATCTTCTCAACCATTGCAGCCTCGATCGCTTCATCTTCGGCGTTCGGGAAGTGTTCAGGTCGTGGCCCCTTCCCTGCCATGTACAGATCCTGCTTACGCCAGTAGTCCGCATCGTCAGCACGTCGTTGCGCACGGAACTCGGGGATGCGACGATTGAACTCATCCTGCCCGGCTCGGGCACCATCTGCAATCTGACGCAATGCAGCGTTCGACTGCTCCAGTTTCGCGAGATCGGCGTAACCCTGCTCTAGTCCAGGCATGGGGATCCTCTGGTCATGCATACCTTGTGCCATTTGCATCGCGAGTTGTGCTTCGGACATCGGTCCTTCCATGGGGCTCGTCGCTCCACGCGCACGCACTGGATCCAAGTCGAGTGGTGGGGTCGGTAGTGCAGCAGTCGGTTGTGCTGCGGGTGGTTGTACAGTAGGCATCTGTGCAACCGGATCTATTTGTGGTTGTGCCGAGCCAGCGCGAGCAAGGTCGTTGGCTTCTCGTGCGGCATTAAACGCAGCGCCATCTTCTCTGGCTCGTCTATAGAACTCAGGTGGTGGAGTCCATTGTTGCGGACCTTGAGGCCAGACATGCGAGGCAAGGTTTGCGGCTGACCCCATGTGATCAGGATGACCTCGCAAGACAGGACGCGTGAAGGGCTCGACCTGCGGGACGTGAGTCGCCCCCGGAAGTTCCATGCTACTCACTGCCAGGTTTCTGAGGTAACCACCATTAGCGTCTGCGAGGGCATTCTTCGAGAACTCCGATTCCGCAGGGTAGCCGGGCCGTAGGTGTGTCCGTTCAGTCATGTCGAAGATCGATGGTTGGACAAGTGATCGGCGGTAAAGGTCCATGTTGTACTGCTGCTTGTTCGTAGCACGCTGCTCTTCAGATACCGGATCAACTCCACTCGCTTCAGCGGTTGGCTTCTTGACTGTACCATCTGGTTCCACCAACCCACGCGCGTTCAACACATTGAGTGGGACTTGCGAACCGTCAGCATCAAACAACCAACCACCAATGTCGTGGTTGAAGTTGATGTTCGACACGTTACCGTCTGCCGGCCCGACGTGACCGGGGAGATCATGGATGTCGTACCCTTGAGCCTGTCTCTTTAGAGATGCTCGTTCCCGAGCGGCACGGATAGAGGGGTGTTCGTGAGGGGCACCATTTCTTTCTCTCTCCGTTGGGGGCGTTGGGACTGGCACATTACCAGCGGTCGACCCAACCACTGGCGGTTCTGAAAACTGTTGTGCTGAATCGAGCGATCGGTCAACAGGATTAGAGTAAGGCGTCGCCGGGTTTAGACTCGGTGCATTAGCAGCGATTATCTGTGCGATCTCATTGTTGGCACCAGCACTGCCGGCTGGACCTGTTTCTCCCCGTGGACCTTCTGCACCAAACACAGCTGGCGTAGGAGTGAGACGATCGCCTCGCCCTGCGGCACCCTGAAGCAGACGACGTAGAAAATTAGTCTTGTCCCCCTTCCCGCTTCCATGACGAAATTGTGGCGCCCCACGGAATGGAGTTTCTTCACCCCAGAACGCAGGCAGAAGACCATCGGCTGGATACTTGGTGTTGTCGAAACGGCGGATCTCCTCCGCAGGTTCCTCATTGGGTTGTACAGACGGTAACCCCGAGTTGTGGGGTGTGAGCGGTTGAATAGGCTTCAGCATCGGACCACGTCCAATCGTGCGGAAGTCCAACTTCGTCGCTACGTCACGCTCGAACAATGGATTTTGCCACCATTCGGCTGAACCCGGCAGGGTGGTGTTGTCTAGCTGTTGTCGCAGTGTAAGAAGCTTTGTGTCTATTGGCATCGTGTATCTCCTTAAGCCATTCCTTGCAGCATCATTTCAAACTGGCGAGTTAACTGCGAGTCACGCGATAACACGTCAGCGTTTCTGATCCCGGCAAGTTGCTGGTTTACTTGAGCATTTCGATAAGCGTGTTGGTTCTGGATTTCCTGCTGGGCCAGTTGGTTCGCACGGTTTTCAAGGTCGTGCTGCACGCTAAGGGTTGGACCCACAGCAGAAGCTTTCGCCATCGCCCTCGCTACAGGGGCAGTGGCACGACTGCGGGCACTTTCACCAAGAGAGACACCTGGACGCATGAGAGGTTTCATCTGCTCACGCATCTCAGCCTGCTCGTGGAACGCTGCCGCTTGATTGGCAACCTGTAAGTTGTGTGCCCTCGCATCCCAAACAGGATCGATAGCAGGGTAGCCGCCACTTTGAGGTCCGCCGGCCATTCCATTCCACATGCCAGGAGTAGCAGCAGGCTGCGGCTGTATGGCTGTCTGCGGCTGATGAGCATTGCCTGTTAAACTCGCTGGGCCACGACCCTTCTTTGGTTGCCCGCCCCAGAAGTCGAACGCGTCTCGACCACTCGGTGTGAAGCTTCGAGTGTAGTCGCCACCACCAGCCATCGTGCCACCACCAAGCGTGGCTCGACCGATCGCCGCCGACTGATTTGCTTTACCAAATGCAGAGGGTGTACTGTTAGAGCGCATGCCGGTATTCAATCCGTACCCGCCGATCGCAGCCGAGTTGTTTGCTTTGCCGTGAGCCGACTTCGTGTTACGGAAGATAAATTGTGGGGCGTTTGCTGCCATGTGAATTACCCAAGTGCCCTGGTTAGGAGTCGGAACTTGTCGTTCATGGCATTACCCTTGCCACGGTTAAACTTCGACGCAATGTCCTGCCATGCCACAGCGTTGGCAGCTTGACGGTTGTTGGCGTCGTACATACTCTTCTCTGCCCGTGTGTTGAACGCACGTCGGGCAGGGGAGAACGATGCCTCAGCTTTCCCGGCAAGTTGGTTCATCGCGTTTCGACGCATCACGCTCATCTGGTCAGAACCAGTCGGCGCCGGACCACGAATCGCTTGACCTAAGCCACGCACTGAGGACAACGGCATCAATGGGGTACGGACAGGAGGGAGGTGACTCTGCTGCGGCATCTGTGGCATCATTCCACCACCGAGAGAACCGTACATGTCTTTGGACATCTCACGCAACGAGTCGATCTTGTACTTCTGCAGATCGAACGCATCCTGTCGGGCACGGTTCCGATCGGCCTGTCCCCATAGTCGGGTCATCTTTCCCCATGCGTCCTGGTGAACGTTCCTACCAACACCATTGCCCATCATGTTGTTCATGGCAATGCCTCGAGCCGCTACAGCCATTGGGTCGAGGGGTCGTGCTTTGTTGTAGTAACGTTGAGTCTGCTCGAAGTCATCACCGGCATCGTCCAGGTCAGGCAGAGGCGGAGGGAGTTCTGGCTGAATCGAACCTATGGTGTTCATATTGGAACCAGGGCCGATCGCTGCCCAGTCAGTACCACCAGGTGCGAACGGATTTTGGTTCATCCAGTCTGGCATGATGGATGATTGTGGGTAATATGGGTTCGCTGCGGGAACAGGAACAGGGGCACTTGGGGCGACTGGCGGGAGCGAAGGGTGCAACATCGGCGTGCCTGGTTCCGTGTTCGGTTGCTGATACCACGGCAGGTTGCCTCTAGCCTGCTCGGCAGTCGCAATCGGTTGCTCGGGATGTTGATAGAACGCAGCATTGCCCTCGCGCACTGCATCCTGATACACGGCATTTGCCCTGTTGATGGCGTCGGGATCCCTGGAAGCCTTGGCTGCTTCCAGCGCCTTCTTGGCCTTGTCTATAGCGGCTTGAGCCTTGTGTAGACGTTCTGCATCTTCGTTTGCCATGGTATTATCCTCCGTAAGTATTATACGGTTTCTGTGGTAACTGTGTCGATTTACGTTCCGAAGGGGTGGAGCCTGACGGCAGGGTTCGCGTGCGTGAAGTCACCGGTATCGTACACGCTCGACATGGTCATATCGATGTGAGTCGCACCATGCTGGTATGTCAGCGATTTCGCAGCCGAGTCGTATTGATAGCTTACGCCTGGGGAACCACCGCCAGAATTGTACGAGTCAGTGAATACCTTGTCATCGTGATACAGGGAGACGCCTACGGTGCCAGCCTGGATATCCACGTAAACATAGAACTTCTTGTCGTCGAGGATACCAGAGCAGACCCCTGGCGAACCGAATATGTCATCGGCAGATTCCCACACATGATAGCGGACTGTACCTGCGGCTGGTTTGTAGATCTCGCCAATGTAGTTGACGGTCGAGCGTACATTCAGCAGTGAGGAACTTGAACATCCATTGTCTGTGTAGTTGATTCCCTCCACAGGGAAGGAGGCAGGCCATGTATCACCGTACAGTTCTCCAACTGGGGCAGCGGCAGGTTCGTCTGTCATTGTCCCGTAGTTCATGATGGTGTACGTGTCGTCAGCCATGTGACCAAGGACCACGTACTCGTCGTCGGCAATCGTCGTGCCCAGCATGTTGCTTGCTGTGATCTGTTCCCCTGTCGCTGTACCTGTCGAGTCCAAGATATCAACGGCACCAGACCCTGGTGTGCCCCCACTCTGTGCGGTGATCGTGGTGGCAGCTTGCCCTAGCATGATACACTTGCTTCGACCGGCTCCTACATTCCAACCATCAATCGGACCTTCAACAACGAGTGGGCCTTTGATCCGCAGTCCGCACCCGCCTTGGATGACGTGATTCCGAACGTCAGGGTCGACCCAGTCCGCTTGTGCCTGCTCTACCCCATTGATCAACCAACGCCAGGTGTTGTTAATAATCTCGATGTGCCCACCGACATCATCTAGGAAAGGTGTGCCCGTTAGGAACGACTCGGTAATGTCCCCGAGTCCCTCGAAGATGAACTCACCACCATGCGCACCGGTCGTAGCACAGTTGCCCAACCCATGGCGTAGCATCTCCTTCGCCTCAGTGGGAAGTGAGAGCTCGTCGAACTGTGGTGTGTGTATAACCCGTCCTTGCGTCATTTACTGAACCCCACGAAATTGAGTTCATGTAGGATGATCTTGTCATCACCCTGGAAACCAGACATCTCTACGGTAACGAACCGAAGAGACTCCCCGCCACCAACGAACTTGCCCGAGAGTACTAGCTCAAGGAAACCGTTCGCTTCTACGTCACTACTAAACCGATCGACATCCAGGTCGATGTGGATTGTGTCACTGTACAACGACTCCGTGGCGTGGTTGTCCAGCGTCAACTCACTGACCTGTATTCCGCTCGTGAAGTTAGCACCCCGAGTAAACATCATCGGTGTGCTGCTGTAGTTCTCGAAGAACCTTAAGTTCAACGTGTCGTGTGCCCCACTGAATGGAGTGTACAACACCTGCACGGCCCGCTTATTCTGAGCGTCACCACCAGGAGTATCATCTGGCGTGAAGACAGGTAGCCGGCGTGAAGTCCATGACCAGGGGATCACCCCCACTTGTACCGTAGCTGTCGCTGCTGGTACCGGGCTAATCGTCTCGGCATAAGTGATGATCAATTTGTTTGTCGATACGGTTGCCGTCTTAATGACAGCCGTCTGCCCCGTCTCTTCAAACAAAATCGTGGCACCAATGTACGAACGAGTCGACCACCCGGCCCAAGCAGAACAATCAGTCAACGTGCAGCCTGTCCCACTCGAGGCCTCACACGTCGCTGTTTCAATCTGACTCATCACATCTGTGTTGCCTTCACGGCAGAAGATCCGACCGAAGCTACCAGCGATCAGCGATCGAGGCTTCTGACTCAGGCCAGATGCAGTGAGCTTCGTCTGACACGAACCCCGGAACCCATTGTCCGCTGGTGCTTCGTACCGCTCGTGGTCCCATGTCTCCCGCCTCACGTTCCAAGTGAAGCAGCGATCGGAAACACCGTCGCCCATCTGTACCCAGAATCGGACCTGTTCTGCGGACCTGTCCACCTCAACAAAGAAGTTGTCCGACGCTGAGAAGTCAATCACCCCGTCGCGCCACTGGTCTTGGATCGGACCCGAGAGGGAGACAGAGCGAGTTGAACCACTGCCCCCACCCCGGATGTTATAGCTGTAGCATCCCTGGTCATCCATCGCGTAGATGCTGTCCTCGAAGGTAGCGATGCACTTGTTGTTGAACGCACCACGCTTATCGATCAGACGTACGCTGGCATCCACTGCCGGCTGGCGAACGAAGCTGACCGCATACTTCGATCGCTCGCAGAACACATACAGCGTGGCCCCCCACGGTACCCCGCCAGTGATATGTTGATCATCGCCTATGTTGTCTTGCAACGTCACCTCGTTAGCCGCCGGCACGGACTCGACCTCGTCCGCCTCCGAGTACATCAGCTTCCGGTGTGTCGCGAGGGGCGGGTACAGCGTACCGACCGTTGTCGCGCTGGTGGTGCAGGCAGTGTCGAGAGTGATTGTGGATGAACCTGGGCCGCCCGACACTGACACAACCGTGTACGTGATAGGCTCACCGTCGATAGCCATGTGCCAGCCGGCGATGTCAGCCGTGGCAGGAACGTAGTCGCCAACCATAACCACCGTGGTATCACCATCGGTCGTGGTCACAGCCTTGAGTCGAACGGATCCGAAGTACCATGCCCTGTCCTGAAACATCACGCCGTACGGACGGTTCTGGGGAGGAAGGACAAAGCGGTTCGCAACCACCTCACCATTGTGCCGCCGCAGCTTCATGATCTCGTCGTCGTCGTTGGCGATCAGCGTGGCGTCAGAGTTCTGGTCTACGTGAGAACCAAGCGACGCCTTTGCAATCTCCTCAACGAAGTAGTAGACGTTAGTCTGTCCGACCGTGGTTCGCCACAGTTGGACGTGCGTGACACGAGCCTCAGTCGGAGCGTCCATAGCACTCCAATTGAACTCCTGGTTTGCTGTCATGGTTACCGTAGCGACGGCAGAGAAGTTGCTGTACACATCCCCTTCGAGGTCACGTGCGACGTATCTGTATGCGCAATCGTAGTCTCCAGCGCTGGCAGCTCCGCCTGTATCCGGCGTTATTGTCGGGGCAGTGGACGGCGCCGTGACACCCAACTGGCCGACCGAAGAAGCAAAGCCGTCCCAGCGGATGCCACGGTTGATTCCGTTCACACCATACGCAACTCCCTTGCGATCCGTAAACCAAGTGATCGGCTGTTGGGGATTAAGCCCAGTGTCAATTTCAGTAGAAGCCATTACGAGATTACTCCAAGGTCGCGACCGACCCGAATGCTGCCGTCGTCGAGTTGAAACAGGATCATGTCCCCGCTGTGATGCGAGTACGTCGAAATCCCTATGCAGTGATTCGTTTCAGAGGTTACTTGGCTGTCACCATCGAAGGTAACCTCAAGCAAACCCTGCCTAACCTCTAACAGGCCTGGCTTGCGGCATGAGGTATTCTTCGACCACTGTGCGGCACCTGGAGGTAGATCCTGGTAGTCGGCATCCGATAGAATGCCGTTCCAGTCTCGAACTCGCAGTGGTTCTCCGATAATTGGTGCGTCTCTCATGTCAACGGTACTGTCCCAAATTGTTTCCAGTGTTCCCAACGATCAATACTAAACCCACGGCTCGCGTCCTTGAGTACCTTGTTGTCGTTCTCCATCGCGACCTTCACCGCATGCTGTGCCGGCCCGAAGGATGGCTCTTTGCTTTGGTGGAACTTGCGGATGTTGTAGAGCATGAGCTCCTGTAACGCGAGTCGCATCGTGTCCGTGATGTCGACTGGGTCAGTGATGATCACCCGTGCATTGGTGTATGTATTCGCTAGACCAGGAGAATCAATCGTCACATCGTTACCTGATACAGTCAGGATCTTGTGTTCTTCCACATATGGGTTGTCGCCGGCCAGCGGAGTTGGGTACTGACTGGTGAGGCTATCAGACCCAATGCGGAGGATCGATCCAACCATCGACTGCGAGAGTCCTGTGCCTATCGTGAGTGTTGTCTGGGCAGCTGCCTCGGCAAAGCCCGACCACTGGCTCAGAGGTTCGGCACCGGTCCAACGCATTGCTCGAGGAGAACGGCGATACAAGAACCCGATCGGTTCCTGAGTGTCGGGGTATGGGTCGACCCAGATGCAGTATTGCCCGTCATTGTCCGGGTCGGGGCACAACGCCCACGCCCACGTCTGACCGGAATTACTGGCCCAGCGTTCCCTTTCAAAGAGCGCACGGGCATCCACTTGAGTGACCTCCCAGGCGCCGTCCTCGATGATCACGTTTTCGATGTGTCGCAGATCACTTGGCAGGGGGTACTTCGACCGGTAGATCTCATACGTCGTGGCTGTGGAGATGTCAGCGTTCGGACAGATGGTATCGTCTAGGACAATGTCCGTATCGCTGGTACGAGACTTCACAATGCTGATCTCATCGTTGATACGCACTCGCCCCTTCGCTGCCCAGCTAGGCCACGTACCCGTTGTCGTCAGTACCTTGGTGGAGTCAACGTAGGTGACCGTACCCGTACTGTACGCAGCGTCGAGTTCGATCCGATGAGACGGTCGGTAGTAAGACCAAGTGTGGTACAGCATCAACTGCTCAAGTGCATCGATGATCGCATTCTTGTAGTCGATCTTATCGCCAGACCCAGTCCCTGATCGATTGACCGATTGCAAGTAGACCATCGCGTCTTGAAATGTGTAATACGCCATTATCGAAGTTCCTTCCACGAGATACTGCCACCAGTGTCAGTCGCTGTTTCAATCGACGTGGCAACGATTGACAGGCTGTCTGTGTATGGACTGGTAGGGTGCCCACCTGCGATATTTA